>ENA-UEPG01000041-UEPG01000041.1-human-gut-metagenome-genome-assembly--contig:-NODE-41-length-135973-cov-6.244098_pt1 | contig 135973 bp, 131 predicted proteins | sample MGYA00242893_ERZ507902 | MGnify/ENA primary metagenome ERZ507902 (study PRJEB26167, sample SAMN06115491) | human gut metagenome | host: Homo sapiens | place: China:Gansu | collected 2015-04-23...
GCCGGAGCCCATGCCATCCGAGAGTCCGAGCAGCAGAACCGTCCTGACAGCCGCACCCGCGAAGTGCAGGCCGAGAGTGTGGCCTATACCGTCTGCCAACACTACGGGCTGGACACGTCCGATTATTCCTTTGGCTATGTGGCCGGGTGGAGTTCCGGCAAGGACTTAAAAGAGCTGAAAGCGTCCCTTGAAACGATCCGGGCTACCGCCCATGAATTGATTACCACCATTGACGGCCACCTTGCCGAGCTTCAGCAGCAGCGGCAGGCCCAGCAGGAACAGACACCGGCGCAGGAACAGCCGCAGGCCGCCGAGCAGCCAGCGCAGGACAGTGTGTTTTCCAAACTGCCACCGGAACAGCAGCAGGAAATGGCCGACAGTGTGAAAGCCATGCTGCAAACCCTGATTGACGCCGATGTGAAATCCACCGGCGAAGTGACGCAAGGCACGTTGGACGCCATTCAGACACAGGGCTTTGTCCTCTCTGACGACGGGACGCTGCAACGGGCCGAGGCCCGGCAGGAGCCGCAGGCGTGGAATGGGATTGACGGACTTTTGAACAACAAGCCCATTATGCCGGAGGCGTCCCCTGCGGAACGCGCCGCCGCGCTGATGGAGCTGGCCGAAAAGGACGGGCCGCGTTTGGGCGACGGGGAACGCCGCCTGATTATGGAGTATGCCGAGGCCGTGGGCGATACTGATAAGGTGATGGAGCTTATCAACCGTCTGTGTGAACAGGGCTACGAAATGCAGCACGGCTACATGGACGATTTTATGAAAAGCCAGATGGAAAGTGAAATTGCCGTTGCAAGGGCGGAACAGACCATAGCCAACGACCCGGCAGCGGAGCCGATTGTCACGATTATTTGGAGTGAAAGCCCCCACCTGAAAGACGGCCAGCAAATGCCGCTGCATGAAGCCGAAGCCGTTTTCGGGGCGGCTTTCGGCTCGGCCAGCACTTTTGAGGCTCCGATAACGATGCCCGTAAACGCCCGTTGGAGCAACCGGTCGTAATCCGAGAGTTTGCGTCCGGCCTTTACCTTGCTGAAGATGTATTCGGCCATGTCGGCCGACATCTCGGCCGGCGTGTAAGCCCCCGGTAGTCCGTTCTGGTAGCGGGGCAGGGTCTCCAGCCGTTTCATCAGCGTTCCCAGGCAGTCCGACAACACCGATTCCGAAAGGTTCACCATCTGGCCTTCCGTCAGTTTCGTGTCGAGCCACGAGAGGTCTTCGAGTGCCTTGAGCGTCTCTTTCACATAACGGCGTTGTTCCTCTTTCGGCACGACGCGGAGCATGGTCTGTCCGTCGCCTTCGGCCGTCTCGGTATAGTACGAGCCGCCGATGTAGGCCGCCAGGTAGGAGATCATCTCCCTTACGCCCGTTGCAACGGCCGAGATGGCTTCCTCGCGGTAGCTTCCGTCCTTGTCGCGTCCTTCGAGCCACTCCGGGGCGTGCTCGGCGATGTAGCGCAGGTTGCTGAGCCGGTAGCGGGTGCGCTTCACGGGATCGTCGCCCAGGTTGTAATAAGCCAGGCGCACGTCGCCGAAGTAATAGTCGTACCAGTAGTTGCCGTAGTAATAAGCCGGGTCCCCGGCTTTGTCGAGAAGCATCCGTGCGAGTGCTTTCTGCTCTTCGGCGGGCGTTTCGGCTCCTTCGATGTCGCCGTAGAGCCAGCGGATGGCGAAGTAGTCGTATTTGCCGAGGCAGTCGTTCACCAGCCGTACGCCCTTGTCTTCGGGTTGTGCCAGGTAGTTGTAGCTGTTGAGTGCCGTGATCGACGAGCAGAGCCCGTTTTCGCGGGTGAATGCCGCCGAACGCAGCGAGTCGGTCGGATAAGCCGCCGCTCCGGCATAGTTGGTCGCCAGTCCGAGCAGTTGGGCGACGCCGCGTGCCGTGTAGACGGCCAGCGACGAGGCGAGTTCCTCTTCGTCGAGCGTCATGTCGCGGGCCGCGGGGTCTACCGCCGAGAGATCGATGAAGCGGCGGGTGCGAATCTCGTCGGCGATGTTGGCCGGGATGTGGATGCGTCCGCCCGTGATCTCGCCGCTGCGCGGGTCGGCGACGATGTTGACCGTCGTGCGCGTATTCGACGAAGCCACGTATTTCACGTAAAATCCCTCGGGGCTGTTGCTGTCGAAACCGCCTGCGGGGTAAGTCTCGGCTTTGAGCACGTCGCCCATGCCGATCCTTCGGAAGGCCTCGTTCCACAGCGCGATACCGCGGCGGATGCCCTGTTGCCATGCCGGGGCGAAGAGCGTGTCGATGTAGAAGGTCACCGGGCGGATTTTCCCCTCCGGGCGGAAGTTGATCCGCGAGGCGAAGTAGGCGGGTTCGCTGCCTTTTCCGGTGGTGAAACGCGTGAAGGGTACGGGCATCACGCCGATGCGCGGATCGGCGATGCGTGCGGGCGCGCACTGCTCGGGAAGCATCGTCACGGTGCGGCGGGCCAGGGCCGTGAAAGGTTTGTCCTTGCAGATGATGAAGATGAAGTACTGCGTCGTCACGCCGTAGGTCATGTCGCTCAGGACCGAGGCATACCCTTTTCCGCCCTCTACGTCGCGGAGCAGCGAAAGGTCCGACTTGTAGGCCGCAGTCGAGATGTGCAGCGGGCTCATGCCGCGGGGCTCGAACGCCTTGAGGTGCTCGTTGTCGCTCATGAACAGCGCCGTGTTCTCGATCACTACGGCCGTCGAGTCTGCGTTGTAGGCCTTGATCGGATAACTGGCGACGATCGGCCGCGCCGTGTTGATCTCCAGCGCCTTTTCGATCCGTGCATCGCCGTCGGCCAGCGTCCGCTGGGGCACTTCGTGCATCCGGATCAGCGAATCCTTGCGGGTGAAGGTGATGTGGTAGGGCGGCAGCGGTTGCTGGCCCGAGAGTCCGTAGTTCGCTTCGGACGACTCCTCGATCGAGGTGTTGATGACGAATTCCCGTTCGAGGATGTCGAGCGGAATCTCCGTGTAGAGTTTTCCTTCGATAAGGTGGAGTTTGAAAAGCCCGTCTGCGGTCTTGCACTCCTTGTCCTTGAAGAGTTTTTCGTAGGCCGTCGGCTTCTTGGGGGCAGGTTGCTCGCTCTTTTTCTTGTCTTTGCGGCCCTTTGCGGCTGCGTGCGCCGGCCCGGACAGCATAACTGCCGCCAGAAGCAGGGCAAGCAGCAGCGTGCCTGGTTTGTTCAGGGATGTTCTCATGGCTGGACGCATCATTTTTTGAGGGCTTTATCGAGGTTGTGCAGCAGGTACTGGTAGTGCATGCGGGTTTCGCCCGTTGCCGACCCGACCTTTCCGCGCAGCAGGTTCTGGATACGCAGGATGTCGTTGTAGTAGAGCATCGAGATATCCTTCTGCGTGAAATACTGGAATCTGGGCGAACCGAATCCCGAGACGGATGCAGGCTGCGGTTCCGGTGCGAATCCGTGCGAGCAGGCTTCGCAGCTGCACAGAGGCGTGCGCGGCGTCCGGTTTTCGAATACCCGGAGCGCGTCCCATCCGGCGTCTTCCGCTTCGTTCCCCGCCGCATTTTCCGTTGCTGCGAATGCCGATGCCGAACTGCCGCTTCCGGTGTAGTTCTTCAGTCCGGCTTTGGTGGCTACGACCTTGACGAACTCGCGCTGAATGGCCATTTCGTCCCCGGTGAGGCGGCGGTTACGCACGGTGGGTTCCCACACGAAGTCGGAAACGTCCTTGTAGCATGCTTCGGGTGTATAAGGGTCCTTCGACAGTTGGGCGTTGATCGCGAGGATTTTTTTGGCCGGGGCGTTGACTGCGGCTTTGATGACGGCTTCCCGCACGGCGTCCCGGGGCGAGCCGAGCATCGACATCTTCGCCAGCAGGCGCTCGTTGTCGAGCCACTCCATCTGCTTGAGCTCCGCGAGAATGAATTTCAGGGCTTTGCGCTGTTTTTCGCGCGGCACGCAGGCGTAGGCTTCCACCGGGTCGCCTTCCATCTTTTCGTTCAGGTAGATGCCGCCGATGTTGGCGTATACGTGACCGATGTAGGTGATATACTGGTTCACGATGTCGGAGTACATGCCGTTGCGGTAGGAAAAATCGTCGTCCCCGTCGGCGCACCATTCGTCCAGGTTCGCGAGGATATAGCGCAGGTTCCTGATGCCGTACTGCGATGCCGCCACGGCGTCGTCGCCGAGGTCCTCGGTCTGGGATTTGGGATCGACGATGCTTCCGAACTGCTGTTTGCCGTAACGGAACGTGGGGTCGGCAGAAGCCTCGGTGATCCATTTCGAAGTCACTTCATACTCCTCTTCGGGGGTCTTTGCTTCGGGAACCGGCGTGTAGAGCCATTTCACGGCATAATCGTCGTAGACGCCGAAGCGCGGCGGGGTGAGCCGTACGCCGCGTTCCATGTCACCGGGCTGTGCCACGTAGTTGAAACGCGCGTAGTCCATGATCGAGGTGGTCGTGCCGTATTTTTGGGTGAACGACGGCGAGCGGAGCGAATCGACCGGAATCACGGCCGACGAACTCATGTTGTGCATGAATCCCAGGCAGTGGCCCACCTCGTGTGTCAGCACGTAGCGGAGTCCGTCGAGCATCACCTCGTCGGGAATGTTGACCTGCCGCACGCGGGCGTCGGCCTGCGCCGTCTGCACGAAGATCATCCGGTTGAGCATCTTCACGACATCGTGGAAGACATAGACCGAGGCGTTGAGGATCTCGCCGCTGCGCGGGTCGACCCACGACGGGCCCATGGCGTTGGCGATGGGTACGGGCGCATAACGGATGCACGAGTACTTGATGTTGTCGGCATCGAACGCCGGATCGTCCGTGGGGTAGGGCAGCGCCTTGACCACGTCCCTGAATCCGATTTTGGCGAACACCTCGTTCCACAGCGTCACGGCCTCATAGATCGCGGGCTGCCACTTCGCGGGGAAATCCGGGTCGATGTAGAAGACGATCGGTTGCAGGGGCGTCACCTGCTCGCCGCGCTTCCAGGCCTCCATGTCCGACGGTTCCACCCGCCAGCGGTTGGCCAGGTAGATGGCTTTCACGCGCTGTTCCTTACTGCTGTACAGGTATTTTCCGGTCGGGAATACCGACATGCGGCTGTCGGTGATGCGCGGGCGGTAGGCTTCGCGGGGCAGCAGCACCAGCGTGCGGGTCATGACGGCCGTGAACGGAGCCTTGTCCACCAACTTCTGCTTGGTCACGGGGTGCGACACCGAGTAGGTGTAGCTCAGCGTACTTTTCACCGTGAGGTTGTCGGCAAAGGATTTGACATCGCCCAGCGACGAAAGTTCCTTTTTGAACGTTTCGCTGAGGGACGGCGTTCCCGAGCCGCCGTATGCACCGAGGTACGAGAAGGGCGACAACTCTTTGACATGGCTGACGAACAGATCCGTGACGTTGAAAACCACAGCCGTCGAGTCGGCGTTGTAAGCGTCGATCTTGAAATTGCGGAAGATGGTCGGGATGTTGTTGCGGTCGAGCGAACGGAGGATGTTGCCGTCTACGCCCAGCGTATAGTTGTCGGCGTTGATCTCGCGTATCTGCACATTCTCGCCTGTTTTGGTGAAGGTGATGTGGAGCGGCGTGTACGATTTCGACCCCGGGACGCCCGTCAGGTTGTCCGAGGTCTCTGAAATCACCGATCCGAGCAGCATTTCGCGGCCGAAAAGCGCCTGCGGAAATTCGAAATAGAGTTTTCCGTCGATTTTGTGGAGCTTGACCATACCCTCGGCCACTTCGTGCTTTTTCTTGAAGAGCTTGTCGTATTCGCTCTCTTTGGGCTTTGCCGGAGTTTCGGTAGATGCCTTTTTGGATTTCCTTTTCGGGCTCTTGGCCTGGACCGGTGTTCCGGCGACCAGTATGCACAGCAGGAGCGCAAGCAGTTGTTTAAACATAAATTTGACGTTGATTGTTGGTAGATGTCGGATTAAAAGTAGTGGTGTACGATGCGGATGGCCTTCGACCGGGACATGTCGCCGGGATTCGTGCCCGGCACGCCTTCGGGGATTTCGCACTTGTAGCGTTTGAAATGTTCCACCCACAGGGGGCTGATCTCTCCGGTTTGCTTGTCCCTGAAGGTCATGGGCTTCATCTTGAAAATCGGCTTGCCGTTGGGTTTGAGGTACGAAACGTAGATCAGTTCGCTGCAATAATAGTCGTCGTCGTCGGGGTCGAAAACGAAATCGTAACGTTTGTTCAGCAGCGTTTTGATCTTCTCGATGGCCGCGGGAATACACCGGCGCAGCCGCGGTTTCAGCCTGCCGACCACCACCACCGGGTTGCCGTCGCTTTTCTGTGCGTCGCGGAAGAATTTTTCGAGCGGGCTTTTGACCACTCCGTACGGGACGGCTTCGAGAACATAGGTCTTCCCGTCTTCGACGTAAGCGACGCCCACATGGGTGAAATTCAAGTCTTTGATTCCCCTGGTGACACTGCTGATGGCTTCGGTGTAGGCGCTTCTTCCGGTCACCTGGAACAGCAGGTCGCCCGTTTCGAGCGGGAAGGGTTTCTGGGCGAAACATTCCCATCCGACGGCGAGCAGTGTAATGATAAGTGCTATTTTTTTCATGGTTTGCATCTGCGGGCCTGTCCCGCGTTTTACGGATTAATTCCGGCAGCCCGATCCGGACTGCCGGAAATAATTCCCGTTGTGTCCCGGTTGTTACAGATAAGGCAGGTAACGAACCGCTTTTCCCGGAATCGGGGTCTCCACTTCGGAGAACGCTTTCAGGTCTGCGGCCTTCCCGTCCAGAACGTACATTTTCGACGTTTTCGTACTTTCGTCGTAGGTGAATACCGCCGTATAGATTTCATTGGCGGCAGTTTCCGGTTTTGCCAGGTTCGTAACCACTTTCGCGGTCGTTATCGGCGCCGGGAAACTCTTTGCCACCTGGGGGGCGGTCTGCGACTCGTAGCTCGTGCGCCAGAGGTCGCGGCCTTTGGCGATGTAGAGGTAGTTGAGCGGTACTTCGACGGCGTTGGTGAATATCTCGCAGTCGTCGCTCATGCCTCCAGTCCAGTTGGTTATGTCGGTTTTACCGACGAACGTGATGGTGTCGTTGCCGCTGTCTTTCTGTTCGTAGGTGTAGGTGTAGAGCCAGTAGGCTGCGCCTGTTTTCACCGTGACGAACATTTTGAGCTGCTTTGCAAGGAATGTCGGCTGGCGGCATACGCCGATAATCCGGTCGGCTTTGAGCGTCGCGCCGTTTTCGTCCGGCAGCGGCTGGCGCAGGTAACCCTTGTTTTCGTTGTACCGGTAATAGTAAATCTCGTTCTCCAGGGTGCGCTGTACGGAGAAGTGCATGATGTCCGTATACGGATTGGCGCCCATAATCTGGGCAACCCTGTCCTGCGTCGGAACGGCGTTGGGCAGGATCATCTGGTATGCTCCGCTGGTCGGGGCGATGAAGAGCGAATTGCCGATCAGTATCTCCTGCATAGCGCCTTTGTAGAAGGTCTGTCCGGCGATCGCCGCATTCGGTTCGCCCTGGAACACTTCGTTGCTGACCGTACCCATAAAGAGGCCCAGGGCATAAGTTCCCGTTTCCGACGCCTGTACGAATGCGCCGTAGTCGGGAGCCCGGTTGGTATAGACGATCAAGTGAGACCCGCTGAAAGTCGCTCCGGCAACGCTGCCTTCGATTTTACGCGAGGTGTTGTAGCGGGTGTACAGGTCGGTATAGAGCGTGGTGAATGCGGCCGGAGATGCCGGGTTGCCGCCCTTGACCGATCCCCATTCGATGGTTCCGTCCGGTTTTTCATAGACGAAAATGCCGATTTTCGGCGTCATCGTCGGGACGATTTTCACCTTCAGCATGCTGTTATTGTTGCCTCGGAGATAATAGCGCCAGTTCTCGCCGGTAGCCGTATTGTTTATGGCCAGCCAGAAATAGGCTTCGCCTGTGGCGCTGAACTCCATTTTTTCGGTGCGGGTCACCCGCCAGTCGAGTTTGAGTCCCGAAGCGATGGTGTCGCGGCCCAATACCCAGTCGTAGGTGAAAGACGACTCGTCCGCATCTTTGCGGAGCAGGACGGTCGGGTCGAGGCTGAAGGTCTCGTCTTCGATCAGTGAAAGCATGTACATCGATTCGATGCCGGGCAGGGTCATTCCCTCCACCGAGACGATGTCCGTCCACGGGTCGGTGTTGTAGCTTCCCTTGTCGTCGTAGCAGCCCGTCGCTGCGAAAGCGGCTGCCAGCAGAAATATCAGGTATTTGAATGTTTTCATAGTCGGTAGGTGTTTATTCGTAGATTATCGTTCCCTGGAAGACCACCAGAACCCCGTTGTCGTAGGTCGGGTTGTCGCGGAACCATTCATACGTGCGCTTTCCGTAGGCATAGAGTTTGGCTGTGTTGTATTCGCGCCAGTCGTCGGAGGTCACTCCGTTCAGTTCTGCATACTTCCCGGCCTTGACGGCGGAATAGACGCCTCCGTAGGCATCCAGCCCGTTCCTGTTCCAGAACGGTGGCTGGCTGACGAATCCTGCGCCCGATATCTCCAGGCCGATGCTTTGAAAATTGTCGATGCCTGCGTCGAAAGTTTCGTCCGGCACGAGTTCGATCACCAGCGTCCCGGAGACTTTGTCTTCGGCCAGTTTGGCCAGATTGGCATGTACGAGCGTCGAGTCGGCATATTGCCCGGCGTGGAAAGTCTGCTCTGCGTTGAGCGTGTAGTGTACGCCCTCGATCAGGTTGCCGTAGCTTTTGGTTTCCGAGATGCGTACCGTGTACTTCCGGTCGTGGTCCGCAACGGCCCCGGACAGGCGTACCGGGAGCCTGAATTGGATCTCGTTTTGTCCGGCATGGTATACGGTGTTGAGTTTCAGAGTGTCCATGTCGGCGTCGTCGTTCAGCTCCGGGGTAAAGAAGGACTTCACGAAATTCAGCGAGGGGCGTTCCGAATTATAAACCGGTATGTCCTCCTTGTTGCAGGAGACAACGGCGACGGCGATCGCAAAAACGGGGATTATAAATTTTTTCATGGTTGTTATCTCGTTAATAGGTTCGGCCCGAGTTATACTCCTTGTCGGGGATGTCGGGCGTATACTTGTTGTCGTCCATCGTAAAATAATACGTATAGTCCGGAGTCTGGTAGAGTGTCGTCAACTGCGGTTCGTTGCGCCGTTTGTAGGCGTAGAAAAGCTGTCCGTCGCTGAGCGTTTCGCGGCGGTATTCGAGCAGGATTTCCTTCCGCAGTCCCTCTTCGTCTGCCGAGGGGTAGATGCCTCCCCGGCGTTCGGCCTGCAACAGGTTGAGGATGCGCTGTCCTTCGCCCGGGCTGACGGCGCTGATGGCCGCTTCGGCTGCGATCAGGTATGCTTCGCCCAGTTTGAGCAGCGTTACGGCCTGCTTGGGGTAGAGTGCGATGTCTTCGGCGTCGCTCGATTCGCGGATGTATTTACCCACCATGCCCGAAGGATAGACGGTCCTTTTCCAGAGGTTGATGCGGATGTCGCTTGCCGACGAGAAGAAAGCCTCGGGGATCAGTCCGGACGTTGCACTCAGCCATTTGTTCGAAGCCAGACGACCGTACATTCCCAGCCTTTTGCTGCTGCCGTTTATTTTTACGGCGTCGATCGAGTTTTCGGACAACTCGTCCGTGAGCAGGGCAAAGAGGTTCTCCTGCGGACAACTGCGGTCCACGGGCGTTCCGTAGCTGTCGACACGGCTGCGTTCGGCTTCGGTGATGAAGTGGATGCCTGCACCCTGGGCGGCGTCGATAACCTCCATGGCGGCGTCGTAAGCCGCTTTGTCCTTGCCGCGGTAGAGGAACGACCGGGCCTGGAGCAATTTCACGGCGTAGTAATTCATCTTGTACTGGCGGTTGGTGGAGAACATCAGCGTGTGGTAACTTTTGCCCGAACTGATGGGGTCGTTGTCCTTCATGATCTCGGCGGCATGGGCCAGGTCGGCGTCCACTTTGTCCAGTATTTCGTCGGTTGTCGACGAGGGTACGAATTTCAGCGCGTCGAGCGTCTCCATGTAGGGAATCCGCTTGGCGGTCTTGCCCTGTTCGGAGAGGTAGGGCGGCTGGAACAGCCGTACCAGGTCGAGGTGCAGGTAGGCCCTTACGGCCAGCGCCTCGCCCGTCAGCAACTCCTTGATCCCTGCTTCGAACATGCCGCCGTCGACCTTATTGAGTTCGTCGAGCAGCAGGTTGGTGTTGGTGATGATGTTGTAGATTTTCGTCCAGATTATTTCATACCTGTTGTCGGTCCGCTCGGTGCGGATCTGTCCGCGGGTATGGTTGAATGCAGGGAACTGCAGCGGCGCTACTATGCCGGCATAACTCGGGTCGGCGTAGAAGTTGTTGGCGTAATAGGTCAGATAGGCCCCGCCGCCCGTAAATACGGCTCCTCCCATCATGTCGATGTAACCGCACGTAAGGTCGAATCCATAGAGTTCGTCGTCGGCCATCTTGATGTAGAGTCCGGCCAGCGCAGAATAGAAGCCGTCTTCGTTCTCGAACACTTTGTTCGAGGTGATTTCCGACTTGGGGTATACGTCGAGCCAGTCTTTGCACGATACGGCGCCGACGGCGAGCAGCAGCAGGGTTGCGATATATCTTATTTTCATAGGAGTCATGTTTTAAAAATTAGCCTGGAGACTGAGCGTAAACGTACGGGCGTAAGGGTACGACAGGCCCCGCTCCTGCCGGATCGACGAGGAGTAGAACAGGTCGTTGGCCGAGAGCGCTATGCGGAGCATCGACATGCCCAGCAGGCGTTTGTCGGGGCGGTTGAGGTTGTACATGATGCGCAGCGAGTTCATACGCAGGTAGTTGTTCTTCTGCACGAAGCGTGAACTTGCATAGGTCTTTCCCGTTACGTTGATGCCGCGGTACTTGGCGATGTCTCCCGGCTGCGACCAGCGGTCGTACAGCGCCCGGCGGTCCATGTTGTAGGCGATCTGATTGTTCGACGTGTTCATCGAGGTGTTCTCGATGCGGTCCACCAGCGTCTGGTTGTACATCTCGCCGCCGAACGAATATTCGAAGCTCGTGTTCAGCGACCAGTTTTTGTAGCTGAGGTTCAGCCCGAAATAACCGCGCAGGTCGGGTTCCGTGTCGCCTACGACCACCTGGTCGGCGGCATTCCACGTGAAGGTGCGCTTGCCGTCCTTGGTGATGAAGACTTCCTGTCCCGTTCCGGGGTCGATGCCCGCCGACGGTACGGCATAGATTGCCGAGAGCGATTTGCCCTCTTCGAAGAGGAATACGTTGTCGATCTTGGTTCCCTTGGCGTTTACCTGCGATTCCATGATCTGTTTGTTGTACTCCTGAAGCGCTTCCGAAAGGTTGGTCAGCTTGTTGCGGTTATGCTGGCCGTTGACGAACACGTTCAACTGCCACACCTTCGTGCGCAGGGGCGTTACCGACAGGTTGAAGTCGAAACCCTTGTTCGACACGTCGCCCTGGTTGGCCGTGTAAGTCGCAAAACCCGTCGAAGGCAGGATCGATACGTTCGTGATGTTGTTGTCCGTGGTGTTCGAATAGTAGTTGAACTCCAGGTTCACGCGGTTCTTCAGGAATGCCAGTTCGAGGCCGATGTTCCGCTTGAGGGTTGTCTGCCATTTGAGGTTGGGGTTGGCCAGCGACATCAGCTCGGCGCCCGTGATTCCGTCGTACATCGAGAGGTACTTGTACATGTTCAGAATCTGGCTCAGCACGAAGTTCGAGTTACCCGTCGTTCCGATGTTGGCTTTCAGGGCGATGTTGTCGAAGATGTCCTGGTTCATGAACTTCTCGTTGGCGAGGTTCCAGCGCACGCCCACGGCCCAGAACGACGATACGCGCTGTTTGCTCGCGAAGTTCGAAGAGCCGTCGACGCGGTAGCTGGCGTCGACCATGTAGCGGTTGTCGAACGAGTAGTTGACCGTGCCGAATGTGCCTACCGTGCGCACGATGCTGCTTGCACCGCCGGGGCCTCCCGTGAGCGGATACTGTGCGCCGTCGGAGGGGAACGTCTGCGAGTCGTTGAGGAATCCCGTCACCTTGTAGCTGTCGCTCTCGGTCGTATCCTCCTTGATTTCGCCGCCGAGCACAGCCTGGACGGTGTGGCGTCCGAACGATTTGAGGTAGGAGAGGTTCACCATACCGTAGTAGTTGGTCGACGTACTACTGGTTTTTTCGTAGGAGCCGCGGCGGTAAAGCTGTTCGATGGAGTTGTTGATGGTCGTCTCGTCTTCAGTCGCCGCCGCGCTGAACGGGGAGATATACTTCTCGCTCATCCGTTCCTGCCGGTCGTAGGTGAACGATCCCCTGAGGCGCAGGTTGTCGACGATCTCCCAGTTTGCCCCCAGTTGGTACGACAGGCTCAGGTTGTCGCCACGCGAGAAGTTGTTCAGGTAATTTGCCTCGTAGAGGGGATTTATCTGCGTTCCCAGCACCGAGGAGCCGATACTCGTCCAGGGGAAGTTGCCGAACATCGGGATATTGCCGGCCGAAAGGCTCGGGAAATAGTCGCCGTTGCTGTCCTTGATACGGAACAGCGGAAGCAACTGGGTGTAGGTCGAGAAGCTGCCGTAGGGCGAATCCTTCGTGTCAGTGAATCCCACCTGCAGGTCGCTCGTCAACTGGAGCTTGCGGGTGTCGTAGATCAGCTTCGCGCCGCCGCCGTAGGTGTTGCGCGACGAGCCGATCATCACGCCGTCCGAGAAGTTGCCGTTGAGGTTGATCTGGTAACGCAGCGTGCGGTTGCTGCCTTCCTGTCCGACCTCCGTACCGCCTTCGAGGAAGAGCGAGTGGGCATGTTTGAAGGCCGTGCGCAGGGGTTGTGCGAGCCAGTAGGTGTCCACGCCGTTTTCGGCCTCCTTCTTGAGGAGCATCAACAGGTTGCGCCGTTCGGGGTCCTCGTTGCCGATGGTCCCGTTTGACGACGAGAAAACCTTCATCTTCTCGTAGTACTGCACGAGTTCTTTCGAGTTCATCAGGTTGTACGACGACAGGTCGGGCGATTCGACGCTGGTATTGAGCGTGTACGAAATCTGGATGCTGCCCTTCTTGGGCATCTTCGTTGCGATCACGACCACGCCGTTCGCCGCGCGCGAACCGTAGATCGACGATGCCGCGGCGTCCTTGAGGATCGTGACGCTCTCCACGCGGTTGATGTCGAGGTTATAAACCTTCTCGACATTTACCTGGAACCCGTCGAGGATGAAAATCGGCAGCGTGGTGTAGGTCTGGAGCGTATTTTCCGAGATATCGGGCATACTGTTCGCACCGCGGATTTCGATGCGGTCGGGAATGTAGTTGGGGTTCGAACCGAATTCTCCGTTGAGGTCCGAAATCACGAACGAAGGGTCGTAAACCTGCAACGCTTCGAGCATGTTGGTCGGGTTGACCTTGATCAGGTCGTCGCCCTTCACCTGCGTTGCCGTACCCGTGAAGCTGTTTTTGGCTTTGGGAACGTAGCCCGTGACCACCAGTGCTTCGGATTCGATAACGTCTGCCTTCATCGTGATTTCCAGCGGCTTGTCGCCGATGTTGAGCGTCTGTGACTTCATGCCGATCATCGATATGATGATCTGCGTTTCGTCCGTCGGCACGCGGAATGAAAAACTGCCGTCGGCGGCCGTCGAGGTTCCGCGGCGCTTGTCTTTGTTCGCCACCACCGACACGCCGACCACCGGCTTGCCCGCTTCGTCCTTAACTACGCCCGATACCGTGCGGACGGGGATGGCCTTGGCCATGACGCTTCCCCCGGCCTGTGTCTGCTTGGCTTTGGGGTCCTGCGAAAGTACGATGGTGTTGTTGATGAACTGATAGGTGAGTCCCAGCTTCGGAAGGATCGATTCGAGCACTTTGTTCACGGGAACCTGCCGTGCCGAAACGTTCACCCTGCGTGAAACGTCGACGTTGTTATCGCTGTAAAATATTTTATATCCGGTCTGCTTCTGAATCTCGGACAGCAGGGTCGAAAGCGGCTTTTCCTGGAGCCGGAACGTGACTTTGGCCTCCTGCGCATGGAGTGCGCGGGCGGGGGTGCAAGCCAGGATGGCCACCAGCAGGCACATCCGGAGCAACCGGAATGGCCGTTCGCCGCGTGGTGTGATGTATGAGGTGATGTTCTTCATCTGCTTAATCTTAGGTTATTTGACGATGGGTAGTGACTTTTTGCCGACTTCGGCGATCTGCGAACCGTCGTATGCCGTTACGGTTTGGTTGAGGCGTTTGCAGTAGTGGAAGCGCACGCCTTCGCCCATGAACTCGTAGCGATACTGGAGATCGACAGCCGTTTCCAGTTGTGCGGCCGTGGCTGTTTCGGGCAACTTGAGGCTTTCGCTGTTACGCGCTTCCGCGAAGTCGTTGAACCGGAGGATTCCCGTTGCCAGTTGGTTCGATTTGGCGGCGGCTTCCGCGGCCATGAGGTACACCTCGCCGATCTTGATCACAGGGATACCCGGCACGGTGTTCCACTTGTCGAGTTTGCTCGTCGGTGCGAATTTCGTGCGCATCGTGTTGTCGCTGTCGAACCAGTTGCGTCGGCGGTCGTCGGCGTTCAGGTCGTTTACGTCGAGTTGCGCCGAGAGGGTTACGCCTTTCTTGGCGGGGTCGAACAACTCTTCCGACAGGGCGCAGAAACCCTTGTCCGAAGAGGGCAGTGCGAAGATGTATTCCGCCGAGAACGAATAGTCGGTTCCCGAGACGGTGCGTACGAAGCCGTAGCCGCCCTCGGTGATGATTTTGTCCAGCAGTTTGTAGGCTTCGCCGTAGCTTTCCGGCGAGTTTTTGCTCATCAGCGCGCGGGCTTCGGCGGCCCGGCAGGCGTAGTAGTTGAGTTTCCAGACGCGGCTTGCGGGTTCGGTCCCGATCAGCGTGGTGTCGTCGTATGAGACGCCCGTCACGATCGGGTCGTACCTGCTCAGCTGGGTCGCCGCTGCGGCCAGTTCGCTGATAACCTTGTCGGTGAGTTGTGCGGTCGTCATCTGTACACCTGCGCTCTTCGTGCCGTCTATCCAGAGGATGTTGGACACCGTGTTGTCGACCGCATAGGCCGGACTGTAAAGTCTCAGGAGTTCGAAGTGCAGGAATGCCCGCAGGGCTTCGGCCTCGGCTACCATCATTTCGCGCGAGCCTGCCACGAACAGGACATCGCCCTTTGCTGCGAACAGTTCGAGGATGTCGTTACACTGGTAGATGGCCGCATAGAGTTTGGTGTATGCCTTTGCGGCGATTTCCCGGGCTGCCGGATCGCTGAAATCCATTTTCGTCCAGCCCTCGGCCCCGGCGTAGGGCCTAAATGTCTGGGAGAGGAATTCCACGCCGCCCAGCGTGAGGTTCGAGCCGTAAAGATCGTCGGTGCGCAGTCCGGCGTAAATGCTGTTCATGTAGTCGCGGAAGGACGCTTCGTTATCGAAAACCTTGCTTCCCGACGTGCCTCCTCCCTTGGGTTCCACTTCGAACCACTTGTTGCACGAGGTAGCCGCCAGGAGCAGGAGTGCCGTATATATCAATTTTTTCATACTGTTCGCTTGTTTTAGAAAGTTGCCTGGAGGGAGAGGATGAAACTGGAGGCATAAGGGTAGTAGAGTCCGTGCGGAGTCTTTACCGACGAGGAGTACCAGAGGTTGTCGCACGTGAGGCTCACTTTCAGCCCCTGCATGCGCATTGCCGAAGCGATTTTTCGGGGGAAGGCGTAGCCGATGCGCAGCGACGAGAGCGAAAGGATGTTACGCTTCGAGACGAAGCGCGACGACGCGTAATCGACCGCATTGTCGATGCCCTGATAGGCGGCGTTCCTGTTCGAGGGGCTCCATTTGCCTTCGGCGGCCTTCGGGACGTTGACGCCGTAACCTGCCAGGTCCACGGCCTGCTGGGTGTAAACGTCGTAATACTTCCCGCCCAGCGAGTAGGAGAACACCGCTGCGAAATCGAAATTGCGGTAGGCCGCCGTTGCGCCGAACGTACCGCGCAGTTTCGGGGTCATGCTGCCCTGGTATTCCAGGTCGGCTGCCGTCGTGGTCTCCGATACCGAACCGTTGCGCAGGTAGAATTTTTCGCGTCCGGTGTCGGCGTCGATTCCTGCCGAGCGCAGGGCGTAGATGCCGTCCGCTGCGTCGCCTTCGGCCATGCCGCAGTAGTAACGCTGTGCGAAACTGTTGTTGTTGTACAGCGTCGATGCGTAGTCGGGCAGTTCGGTGATCTTGCTGCGGTTGACGACGCCTTTGGCGAAGAGCGTCAGATCGACGCCGCTGCGGTTGCGGAGTATCCCGGCCGATACGAGGAATTCCAGCCCCGAATTGCGGATCGCGCCGCTGTTGGCGAAGTGGTGTCCCGGGCCGAAGGCGGTGCTCTGCTCTTCGAACGTCAATACGTCCTTCGACAGTGTGTTATAGTATTTTACGGCTATGTCGACGGTGCTGATGCGCCCGCTTACGCCGACGTTGACGTTCCGTGTCGCCTTCCATTTCAGTGCGGGGTTGTAGTAGTTGGTATGGAACAGCGCCACGAGCCCCTGGTTGTAAGGCTTTGCGGTTCCCATGCCGTTCAGGTAGGGATTGCTGGTGTCATAGCTGTACATCGGATTGACGAATCCGTAGTCGAACTGGTAGCCCGCCGTACTGCCGTATCCGGCCGTCAGGGTGAGTTTGCCGATCAGTTCCGAATTTTCGATCAGGGCCTTTTTCAGGTCATAGGCGGCAGTCAGTCCGTAGGAACCCGCCGTGCGCTTGTCGGGAGCCAGCATCGAGGACTTGTCCAGCCGGCCCGAGAGGTCGACGAAGAGCTTGCCGTCGAAACTCCACGAAACGATTCCGTAGCCGCTCATCACGCGCTCGTAAGTCTCTGTTCCCTCGGGGCGGCCCGGGGTGTAGCGCTGTGCGAAGGAGACGTAGTCCATGTGGTCGCTCGACATGCCTACGCCCATGAAAGCGTCGTCGGTCATCGTTGCCGAGTAGACCTCCATGCCGAGCGTTGCGCGCAGGGTGTGGCGCTCGCGTTCGAGGCGGTAGTCGGCCCACAGCCGCTCCTGGTAACAAGCCAGGCGGTTGCGGACGATGCGGTAGCGGCCCTTCTGGTCGATTTCGTCGATGGTGTAATCCTTGAACAGGAGCGACATCGGCGAGGTGAACTCCGACCGCTTGTCGTGGTCCTGCGTGAGGTTGAACTGCCCGGCGATGCTGAAACGGTTGTCTATAATCCAGCGTACGGTCAGGTTATTGTTCACGCGTGCGATTTTGTTTTCGGCGAAACTGCTGAGCGAGGTCTCGTAGAGCGGCGATTCCTGTTCGCTGAAGGTTCCTTCGCCCAGGATATCGTACGCTTTGCCACGTTCGTCTGCGGGGGTGTAATAGGGATTCATCTGCGCCCAGCCGGACATCGGCCCGTAGGTCGATTCCGATGCGTCGGCCATGTCGACGCTCAGTTCGTTTGAAATCTGGAGCGAACGGGTCGTGTAGCCGATGAATGCCGAGGCGCCGTACATCGTGCGCTTCGAACCCTTCATCACGCCCTTGACGGGATTCATGTACAGCGTGCCGCGGTAACGCAGGCTGCTGTCGCCGCCGTCGACCATCACGCGGTGGCGGTGCGAAAAAGAGGTGCGTACCGGAATGTCGAGCCAGTCGGTCGAGCCGTTGGCCTTCACGTCGGCGATCCGCTGGTTGTAGAGCGCTTCGTTTCCGTCGTAGGCTCCCATGCGCTTCTCCCACGCGAGTTTCTGGTTCGCGTCCATCAGGTCGAAACTCCGCAGGTTCGCTTTCTGGAAACTGCCGTCGAAGTTGTAGGTCAGGCGCAGTTTGTGGGGCTCCGGAATCTTCGTATTGACGACGATCACCCCGTTTCCGGCCCGCACGCCGTAGATCGCCGTTGCCGTTGCATTCTTGAGCAGCGTGACATTTTCAACGCGCAGGATGTCGAAGTCCTGCAAACGGTCGATCGATTCGGCGTGGCCGTCGACGATGATCAGCGGCAGGGCGTCCGTGCTGCTCATCTTCCAGGGCAGCGATTTCGTACCCTGGAGGCTCATCGAGGCAGCAGCGGCATTCGGGTCCGCTCCGTATTTTTCATCGGGGTCCGTCCCGCAGACGGACGGGTCGATCAGTTGTATGGCTTTGAGCAGATTCGTCGGATGCAGTCTGCGTAGTTCTTCACCCGAATAACTCGCTTCCGCAGCGCCTGCGGATATTGTGCGGCAGTTATTCCGGACGAAATCCTCGCGTTCGTGGGTTCCTTGTCCAAACAGCTCGCCGGGGCTCATGGAAAACAGAACTGAAACGACTGCCGGGAATACCAATGGCCGCAGGCAGCGCAGCGCAGCGGCTCTTTCCGGAAGTTTTCGTTTTTTCGCTTGTAGAGGTTGCGTCATAATTTAGTTGTTTAAAAGGGTATTTTCTTATCTCAGCGTGATTTGCTTGCCGTCGTAGTCGATCTGCATGCCGGTTCCGGTCGATGCGATGATCGTGAGTATTTTATCGAGTTCTTCGCACCGCGGGAACTGGCCGCTGAAGCGCAGTCCGTCGAGCAGCGGCGACACCTCGAATTCGAAATCGTACCAGCGGGCGAGGCTCTCCATGATCTCCGTGATCGACGCGCGGTTGAAAATAAACGTTCCCGTCATCCACGCCGTGGCCTGCGAGGTATCCACGGCCGCGACGGCTATCTGGTCGTCGTTCCGGCGGCTGTATGTGGCCTGCTGGCCGGGTTGCAGCGTCACCTGCTCGCCGCCTGCAAGCGGTGTGATCGCCACCGAACCCTCGACCAGTGTGGTGTAAATGGCCCGGTCGCCGTCGTAACCGTTGACGTTGAACCGCGTGCCCAGTACCCGGATGCTCTGCCCGCCCGACTCGACGATGAACGGCCGTTTGGCGTCGTGCGCCACTTCGAAATAGGCTTCGCCTTCGAGCCATACGCGGCGTTCCGCACCGTCGTTCGCCGTGAAAAACCGCAGGCGCGAGGCTGCGTTGAGCCATACCTGCGTGCCGTCAGCCAGTTTCAGGCTGTATTCGCTGCCGCGGGGCGTCACCAGGGTATTGTATTCTTCGGCCTTGGGATTCTGTCGTTTGCGGGGTTTGTATTCGAGTGCGTTTTCGCCGACGATCTCCACATCGGCCTTTACCGCTACGGAATCCTTCATCCGCAGGTCGAGGCTCTCGCCGTCGGCGAGGAATAGTACCGCGTGTGTGTTTTCGGGTTTGATCTGCGCGATCTGCGCCAGCACCCGTTTCTGGCGGCCGACATGCGTGTAGTAAATCGCTCCTGCGGCTATCAGCACTGCCGCCGCGACGGTAGCGGCGCTTTGTATCATTGCGGAGTAGTGCCTCATCCTCTGCCGGTCTTTCCGTTCCTCCAGTTTGCGCTGAACCTGCTCCCAGGCCTTCACGGGGTCGCATTCGGCACGTTCCGTCCGGCGGCGCTCCAGTTCTTCGGCGTTGAGTATGTTTTCGAAAAGGCGCGTCTTGTCCTCCTTTTTCCACTCTTTGAGCCGCAGTTTGAGCTGTTCACGCTCCGCCGGGGACGTTTTCGATATAAAGAAACGTCCCAGCAGCCTGCCTGCCTTGATCATGGATATGATATTCCCGACTAACACTGTTAGTATAACACTTCGGAAGCGGAAAAGGATGACACGGGATGCGAAAAAAATGTAAAAAGTTATCCGATCATCAGTTAGAAGCGTGTAAAACCGTAACCTCGCGACGGTATTTTCATCGCCGGAACGCGCGGGTTCTTAGAGCATCCACTGATTCGAAAGCACGATGCGCAGGGCTTTGTAGGCGCGGGACTTGTGGGTGCGCACGGTGTTGATCGAGATACCGAGTATATCGGCTATTTCCTGGTTGGAGAGGCCTTCTATCGCCATGTTGAGCACCTGCTGACCCATTGCCGGCAGGTTTTCGATCGCCTGCGAGATGATCAGCGACGACTCTTCGCGAACGATGGCGTCGATAAAGAATTCTTCGGTTTTTTTCTCGCGGCATTCGCGTTTGTAATGCTCGACCTGCGACTCCGCATAGCGGCATCGAATCTGCTCATGGCGCAGGTGGTTGAGGCATTTGTTGCGCAGGGTTTTGTAGAGAAACCCTTTGGCGAGGTAGTCGTTTTCAAAGGTGCAGCCCTGTTCGATCAGCGCTACGAAAGCCTCCTGTACGAGGTCTTCGCACACTTCGCGGCTCTGCACATAATTGCGGGCAAAGGAGACGAACATGGCGTAATAGGTGCGGAAGAACTCGGGTATATTTCCCCCCCCCGTATTCCGGCATACCGAACCGTTCGGTCCTTCGTATGTTCCGTCCTTGTTCATGGTTTCTTCGTCTCTCATTCACTAACCTGGCTGCGAACGCAGCGTCTCTTTGCGGTCAAATATACTTTTTTTTCATTTAATTACAAAAAAAATTACAAAACGGCGAAATATCTTCGGCCGGCCGGGTATTCCCTGCGGTTGGGCGCGGTCATAAAAAAAGGCCCGGATCGAAAAATCCGGGCCTTTCGGTTGTCCTGTGCTTTCGGCGGCGTTAAAAAGTGCGGCGCAGCCTGTTCGTATCGTCCGTTTCGGGGCGGGTGGTCGGATGGCCGTCCCGTTCGCCTGCGAGCAGGTCGAGCATTTTCTCCTTCTTGCTGCGGGGCTTCGCCTCGCGCCGGTTGACGGCGAGACGCTGGATCATCTCCTGGACGTGCCCCATCAGCATGGCCGGCGTGTTTTACTTGATGAAGAACCGGTAAATATCGTTGCCGTTGGCGTAGAGCAGCAACATCAGGATAATGATCAGCCCGACGTACTGCGCGGCTTCCAGCACTTTGTCGCTCACCTTGCGTCCCGTAATCATCTCCCAGAAGGTAAAGATCGCATGTCCGCCGTCGAGTCCCGGAATGGGCAGGATGTTCATCACCGCGAGGATGATCGACAGGAAAGCGGTCTTCATCCAGAAATCCTGCCAGTCCCACGTCGAGGGGAAGATGCTGCCGATGGCGATAAATCCGCCCAGTTCCTCGTACATCTTGGTTTTGGGCTGCACGATCATCTTGAGCTGGTCCCAGTAGGAGGCGATTACCTTGCCTGTCCTGTGGATACCTGCCGGAATCGACTCCCAGAACGTGTACTTCTGCGTGCGCACCTCGAACGGATATTGGGTCATGACGCCGATGCGTCCTTCCGACAAGGGTACGGACAACTCCAGTACGTCGCCTCCGCGCAGTACTTTGAGCAGCACCGAATCCCCGGCATATGCTTTCAGGTATTTCTGGTAGGCCGGGAAGTCGAGTCCCTCTATGTCGTTGATCCCGACAATTTCGTCGCCCACGTGCAGCGCGGCTGCCGATTCGAACATCACGCTGTCCACCGTGAAGGGCCTGCGCAGTGCGATTAAATCTTCGTATCCCTTCTGCTGCCGCATCGAGATCAGTTCGTCGAGCGGAAGGGTCAGTTCGACCTGCTGTCCGTTGCGCTCCACCACGACGCTGCGGTCGCCTTCGGTGATTATCAGGGCATTGACGATCTTGTTGATATCGTCCACCTCTTCGCCGTCGATCGAGACGAAACGGTCCCCGTCGTGGAATCCGAGTTTGTGCCCGGCCTCGTTGAAGTTATAGCCCCATTTGGCGTCGGCGTTCGAGAAGTAGGTGTCGCCCCACGTGTAGCAGATACCGATGTAGATCGTTACCGCCAGTACGACGTTCATCACCACGCCGGCGATCATCACCAGGAACCGCTGCCAGGCCGGTTTGGTCCGGAACTCGTCGGGTTTGGCGGGTTGTTTCATCTGTTCCGTGTCCATCGACTCGTCGATCATGCCGGCGATCTTGCAGTAGCCGCCCAGCGGCAGCCAGCCCAGGCCGTATTCGGTGTCGCCCCGCCGGAATTTGAACAGCGAGAATCCCAGGTCGAAGAAGATATAGAATTTCTCGACGCGGATTTTGAAGACCCGTGCCATGACGAAGTGTCCCAACTCGTGAATACCGATGAGGATGGTGAAACAGAGGAAAAACTGAATGATTTTTACTAAAATGTCCATTTTGGAAAGTGTTTACAGGTGAAGGAATTTCGCCGCCAGCGCGCGGGCTTCGGCATTGGCCTCGGCGTAGTCCGCAAGGGTGGGCGAGGGGATGAATGCCGCATGTTCCAGGGCGTGCTCGATGGTGCGCACGATGTCGAGCCATGCGCATTTGCGGGCCAGGAACGCTGCTACGGCCACTTCGTTCGAGCCGTTCATCGTGCAGGCCGCCGTGCCGCCGCGCCGCAGGCAGTCGTAGGCGATCTCCAGCGCCGGGTATTTTACGCGGTCCACTTCGGCGAACGTCAGTTGCGGATGGTTCAGGAAGTTGAACCGCTCGCCGGGACGATGCGCCCTATCGGGAAACAGCAGTGCGAAACTGATCGGCAGGCGCATGTCGGGCGTGCCCAACTGGGCTTTGATCGCACCGTCCTCGAATTCGACCATCGAGTGGATGATCGACTGCGGGTGGAGCAGCACCGAAATCCGGTCCGCCGGGGTTCCGAACAGCCAGTGAGCCTCGATCACTTCGAATCCCTTGTTGACGAGCGTCGACGAGTCGATCGTGATCTTCGCGCCCATGTCCCACTGGGGATGGCGCAGGGCCTGCTCTACGGTGACGTTCGCCAACTCCTCGGCCCTGAGGTCGCGGAATGCGCCGCCGCTGCACGTGACGATCAGCCGCCGCACCGGGGCACGTTCGCCCACGAGGCACTGGAAGATCGCCGAATGCTCCGAGTCGATCGGAATCACCGGTGCTTTCCGCTCCCGCGCCAGCGGCATTACGTAGGCGCCGCCCACTACGAGCGACTCCTTGTTCGCCAGCGCGAGTTTCTTGCCCGCTTCGATGGCCGCCACCGTGGGCGCGAGCCCGGCGTAACCCACCAGGGCGTTCACCACTACGTCGGTCCCGCTTCCCGCTGCGACCTGCGCCACCGCGTCGTCCCCGGCGTAAACCTTGGTGTCGGTGTCTGCGAGTGCGTCGCGCAGTCGTGTGTAATATTGCTTGTCGGCGATCACCGCCGTGTCGGCGTCGAATTCCCGTGCCTGCTGCGCCAGCCTTTCCCAATTGCGGTTGGCCGTGAGGACGCGGACTTCGAACCGGTCGGGGTTTTCACGGGCTATGTCGAGCGTCTGCACGCCGATCGAGCCGGTCGAACCCAGTATGGCAAGTCGTTGTTTCATGTGTTTATCAGAAGACGATATACCCCTCGGGGTCCACGGGTTTCCCGTTGTTCCAGAGTTCGAATTCGAAGAGTTTGACCTCGCCGTTTTCCGCTTCGGCGTTGTAGCCGATCAGTTCGCCCGAGCGAATGGTCTGTCCTATTGTTACGAGCGACTGCGAGAGGTTTTTGTAGATCGAAATCAGGTTTCCGGCATGTTGCAGGACCACGATGTAACCCGTTTCGGGAGTCCAGAGGCTCTGGACCACCGTGCCGTTGTCGATGGCTGCAATGCGGTCGGCTGCCGTTGCGGCGATCTTTACGCCGAAGTTACCCTGTTTGATGTCGAATTTGCCGGTGATGATCCCTTCGACGGGCGTCACCAGCTCGATCGCTTCGCGCACCTTCCGGCGCGAGCCGCCCTGCCCGGCGATGGCATATTCGCCTTCGCCTTCCATCTGGGCCCTCAGAAGCGAATCCTCGCGCGAGGGCATCACCAGCACCTTGCTGATCCGCGACGAGTCCGACGATGCGAGTTCGCGTACCACGGGACTGCGCCCCTCCATGATCAGGGCGATGTTTTCGTTGTAGGTCAGCATGTCGTTCATCATGCGCTCCATTGAGTCGAGCCGGATGATGTTCTGCACGAGGCTTTCGCGCGAACGGTCGGCCTCGGTGCGGTATCCGGGCAGGAATTCCAGCACGGGGGAGTAGGCCACCAGCGACAGTGTGAGGATAAACAGCATCAGCACGAATGCCACCAGTCCTGCGAAGATGCTCGCCGGGGAGAGGTGCATGTGCCATTCTTCGGAGTTATCCGTGGCGTTGAGCATGTTGAAGCGGCGTTTACGGAACATGCTGCGCCACCATACCCGTATGGATTTCAGAAATTTCATCTCTGTCGGGAACGATTTCTCTTTGTTAATTTTACAAAGATAGGTAAAAATGCATTAATCCTTTGCGGCGCGCGCTTAATTTTTTTACCTTTGTGGATGTTTTGAACTAACGTCATAATAGATAAAAACAACATGGTAAAACCTACATTACTGGTACTCGCTGCGGGCATGGGCTCCCGCTACGGGTCGCTTAAGCAGATGGACGGAGTCGGCCCCAACAACGAGGCGATTATCGATTATTCGGTTTACGACGCTATCCGCGCCGGTTTCGGCAAGGTCGTATTCGTTATCCGCCACTCCTTCGAGAAGGAGTTCCGCGAGGTCTTCTCGGCCGACCGCTTCGGCGGCCGCATCGCCGTCGATTTCGTTTTCCAGGAACTCGACTACCTGCCCGAGGGCCTTTCGGTTCCCGAAGGACGTGTGAAGCCGTGGGGGACCAACCACGCTGTGATGATGGCTGCCGACGCCGTTCACGAACCTTTCGCCGTGATCAATGCCGACGACTTCTACGGAGCCGAGGCCTACAAGACCATCGGTGACTACCTCGCACAGCTCGGCAGCAGCAAGAACAGCTACTGCATGGTTGCCTACGATTTGAACAAGACCCTTTCGGAGAACGGAACCGTTTCGCGCGGTGTCTGCGGCGTCGATGCAAAGGGCGATCTTACCTCGATGGTCGAGCGCACGCAGATCGAGCGTATGCCCGACGGCAAGATCGTTTTCCACGACGACGGCGCCGACGAGCCTCTCGCCGAGGATACCCCCGTTTCGATGAACCTTTTCGGCTTTACGCCCGATTTCTTCGCCTACTCGAAGGAGTACTTCAAGGTTTGGTTCGAGGCCAACAAGGATAACATCAAATCGGAGTTCTACATCCCGACGATGGTCAACAAACTGATCGGTGACGGTACGGCGACGCTTCGTGTGCTTCGTTCGGCTGCCCAGTGGCACGGCGTGACCTACAAGGAGGACAAACCCGCACTGATGGCCGCCATCGAGAAGATGATTGCGGAAGGGAAGTATCCCAAGAATTTGTGGGCGTAAATTCCGTTCTGCGAATTAAAAAAGAAGCGAGGCCACGTCGGTCTCGCTTCTTTTTTTATCCGGCGGGGAGCCGTTGGGCCGCCCCGTTTTGGAAGCATCAGTCCAGGAATCCCTCTTTGACGAGTTGCTCGCGGATCAGCTCCCAGTTGGCTACCGGGCGTTTTTCTCCGTCGACGAACCGCAGGGGACATCCCAGGTTGCAGTCGTCGATGTAGAGGTCGGCATGAATCTTCTGCGAGGAGGTCCAGCGCTTCTGCGACGGATTTTCGTTCACTGCGTAGAGCGGAATGCCCCGCAAGCGGAACCATTCCACCGCCTGGTCCAGTAGTTTTCCGTGGCGCATTGAGTAGAGAATTAACTTGCAGCCGTTGTTTGTCAGTTCCTTCAGTACGGGCACGGCCCCTGCGTCCTCCCCGATTTCGGGATAGGCATGCGTTACCACCGTGCCGTCGAAATCGAGGGCTATTATAGCATCGTGAATCGCCATAACTGTCTTATTTCTTTATTTTACGTCCCAGCGACCGGAAGAAGTGCTTGATGCGCTTGCGGTAGCTTACTTCTTGATAATCGTCTCCATAGCCGTAGCCATAGCCGTAACCGTATCCATACCCGTAACCATATCCGTAGCCGTGGCGGCGCGCACGGGTGCTGTTCAGTACGATGCACATGTTGTGGAGTTTCTTCTCGCGGTAGAGGCGCTCGATGTCGGGCAACTGGCGCCGGTCGAGTACGCCCTCGCGCACGATATATATACAGAGGTCTGCGAGCCGGTCCGTGATGATGGCATCGGCCACCGACATGGCGGGCGTACTGTCTATGAAGACGAAGTCGTACTGCTCGCGCATTTGGGCGATGAGCTTGTCGAGTTTCTCCGAAAGCAGCATCTCCGTCGGGTTGGGCGGCTGGATGCCGGCGTATATCACGTCGAGGTTCTTGTGGAACCCGGTATTTTCGATCATGCTGTTCGGATCGGTGATCGTGCCTGCGAGGTAGCCCGTGATGCCGGTCTTGCTCTTGCCGTGTCCCAACTGGGTCGACAGGGCGTGACGGCGCAGGTCGAGGTCGACCAGCAGCACGCGTTTCCCGGCCATGGCGAGCGTCATCGCCAGGTTGGTCGCCACGAAGGTCTTACCGGCGTGAGAGTCCGACGAGGTGAAGAGGATGGTGCGGATGTCGGTTCCTGCCGAAACGCCCATGAACGTCATGTTCGAACGCAGGATTCGGAATGCCTCCGACAGGGCGTCGCGGCCTGTTTCGCGCACGACGATTCCGCTCTTGCTGTCGCCTTCATAGAAGGGAATGTCGCCCAGGAACGGTGCATTGATGTTGTCCTCGATATCCTTGCGTCCGCGGATGGTCGTGTCGAGCATGCCGATCAGGTAGAGCAGGCCGAACGGAATGGCCAGACCCACGATCAGGGCGATGGCCAGGATCATCATCGGACGGGGCGAAACGGGGATGTTGCTGCCGTAGGCTTCGTCGATCGAACGCGAGTTGCTTTCGGCTACGGCGTAGTTGAGCTGGTTCTCCTCCTGTTTGTTCAGCAGGTAGAGGAACAGTTCTTCCTTGATCTTCTGCTGGCGCGTGATGCCCAGGATGACCTTCTCCTGCGAAGGCATGGTCGAGATACGGTTGTTGGCCTGCGTCTCCTCCTTGCGCATGGCGTCGCGCTGGATTTCGAGCGTCGAGATGTTCGAGTCGAGCGACGAGAGGATCGAACGCCGCACGGCAGCCAGCAGGTTGTCGAGGTCCTGGATGACGGGGCTGCGGTCCGAACTGTTCTCCAGCAGCTTTTCGCGGCGCAGGATGGCCGAGTTGTAGTCGTCGATCTGCTTTGCGATGGCCGTATTGGTTCCCGCCGCCGCTACTGCCGGAATCAGTTCCCCGGCGTTTTTCGGATCGTTCAGGTAGGCGCGGATATATTCCGCCACGCTGATCTGGTTTTCGAGCGACAATCCTTCGGTCTTGTACCGCGAACTCTCCGACACGCTGCGCGCGGCCTCCGAGGAGATGTCCACCATCCGGTTGTCCTTCTTGATATCCTCGATATTGCGGTCCACGTCGCCCAGTTCGCGCCCGATAACGTCCAGGCGGGCCTTGATGAACTTGGCCGTTGCGACCGATACGCGGCGCTTGTCTTCGATGGCATCGTCGTTGTAGGCCGAGATCAGGGTGTTGATCACGTCCTCTGCGCGCCGGGGAACGGAGTTGTTCATCGTAACGGTCACCACCGACGCCTGTTTGTTGGCCACGTCGCTTTTTACGGCGGAGCGGTAGGCATTGGTCGTCTGGCTCAGCGACCTCTTGCTCACGCGGATCGGAACGTCGAGGTAGTCGGGGGCCATGTAGAGGGTCTTATTCACGACTACCTGTCCCACGGGGGTCGGGATCGTGTCTCCGTAAGCCGCGGTGATGACGCTGCGGCTCTCGTGTTTGGTGACGAATTTGTCGTTGAACTCGGTCAGCCGGATTTTGTCGCCTTCGAGCGGCGTGATCTCCATCGACAGCGACTGCTTGTCGTTGTCGTTGATGAACTTCACGTCGATCGGCGCCTGTCCGTAGAGGTCGCGCCGGCGAAGGCGCTCGCTTATCGAATAGTTGATCGTCAGGTTCAGGCGCTTGACCACGTCGGTCATCAGGCGGCGCGACTGGAGGATGAAGACCTCGTTGTCGACGTTGCGGCGGTTCTGGAAACCGGCCAGGTCGCTGAACGCCGTCAGGTCGACATCGCCGCCCTTGCGGCTGTCCTTGACCATGATGGTCGCCGTGCGGTTGTAGATTTTCGGGGTGCTGGCCAGGTAGTAGTAGGCCGCGCAGAGGCAGAATACGGCCGAAAGCACGAACCAGTACCAGTTGGCGACTACCATGCGGATGATGTCGTGCAGCGTGATGGTCCCGGCCTGTTCTTCGTTATTGGCCTGTGTCTGGGTAATATGTTGTTCTGTCATGGAGACTGGCTATTTGGTGAGGGTTACGATGAGCGTCGCCACCGAAATCGCGGTTCCCACCAGCGAGAGGTAAAAACTGCGGTTCTGGCTGATTTCGCCTGCCTGTGCCTTGTACTTGTTGGGTTTGACGTAAACCACGTCGTTCTGCTGGAGGTAGAAAACCGGGGAGTCGAAGATGTCGGTCGACGTGAGGTCGAGGTATTCGATCGTGCGTACGCCGTCCACTTCGCGCGTCACGGCCACTTCCGAACGTACGCCGTATACGGTCATGTCGCCGGCCATCGCCAAGGCGTCGAAGATCGAGACCTTGTCGCGCGTAATGTCGTAGAAGCCCGGGCGCGCCACTTCGCCGATGACCGAAATCTTCATGTCGGCGAACTGTACGTTGACCGTGGGGTCGTTGATATATCCGCCTTCGACGATCTTGTCGGCGATGGTCTGCGCCAGTTCGCTGCGGGTCTTGCCTTTGCATTCGATCTTGCCGATTACGGGCATATCGAGCATGCCCTTTTCGTCTACGGTGCGCATCTGGAGCGCCTGGGATGACGCTGCGCTGCTGATGGCGGTTCCCGTGAGCGAGTTGTAGGAGGTCGACGAATTGAACGGCACTGCCAGCTCGGGGTCCTTGCTGTTGACGACAATCGTCAGCCGGTCGAGGGGTTTGATGCGGATCTGGCCGTTTTCGGCGATTTGTTCAGGTGTGAAGGGTTGTGCGTCCTGTAAATACCACACGCGTTTCTGTGCAGAGCACGAAACGAGCAGTATACCGAGGATCGCTGTCCCGATAAGGAGGCAGAGTTGCTTCATGTTTAAAATAAGACGTTGATTATAATACGTGCGCAAAGGTATAAATTAATTCTGAAAAACACCTGCTATCCGGCATTGATATTTTACAAGTGTGTATGTAATCTGTTGCATAATACGTAGGATGTTGCAAAAAAATTGTATCTTTGATATTCGAAAATTTGAGAATGACCGACTGCTGCATATTCGATTTGGACGGAGTTATCGTCGATACGGCCCGCTACCACTATCTGGCGTGGGCCGCACTGGCCCGTGAACTGGGTTTTGAGTTCACTCCTGCGCAGGGCGAAGCCACCAAGGGCGTGAGCCGCATGGACTCGCTGGAGATCGTGCTGCGCGCCGGGGGGCTTGAGAACCGTTTTTCCGGGGCCGAAAAGGAGCGCCTCGCCGCCGAAAAGAACGCCCGTTACCTGGATTATGTTTCGCAGATGACCCCTTCGGAGGTGCTCCCGGGCGTAGCGGCGTTTTTGCGGGACGTTCGCAGCCACGGCGCGCGGGTGGTGCTGGGCTCGGCGTCGAAGAACGCGGGGACGATCCTCGACCGGTGCGGCATCCGGGCGCTGTTCGACGCCGTGGTCGACGGCACGCAGGTCGCACGGGCCAAACCCGACCCGGAGGTCTTTTTGAAGGGGGCCGCCGCCGTGGGGGCCGACCCGTCCGTGTGCGTGGTCTTCGAGGACGCCGCCGCGGGTGTCGAGGCCGCAGCGCGCGCCGGCATGCGTTCGGTGGGTGTCGGGGGCAGTCTGCTGCTGGCCCGGGCCACGATGCAACTGATGACCTTCGAGGGTTTTACGTTTGAAAAACTGATTGCGGCGATCGGCTGATTTCGCCTGCCCGGGTCCTGCTTTGCCGGGCGGACGACGGGATGGAACTGAAAATGAATCTGCTATGAACGAGTTTATAAAAACCGATCCCTGGCGCCTGGTCGAGGATCGTTTCGACCCCTCGCGGGTAAAGTCCTCCGAATCGCTTTTCGCGCTGGGCAACGGTGTGATGGGCGGCCGGGCCAATTTCGAGGAGCGCTATTCGGGCCCCTCGTTGCAGGGCAACTACATCGGCGGGGTCTACTATCCCGACAAAACCCGCGTAGGGTGGTGGAAGAACGGTTATCCGGAGTATTTCGCCAAGGTCCTGAACGCGGCTTTCTGGATCGGGGTCGATGTCGCCGTCGACGGCGAACCGCTCGACCTTGCCGCCGCTGAGGTAAAGGCCTTTTACCGCGAAATGGATATGCGCCGCTCGGTGCTGACGCGCCGCATGCGGGTCGTACTGAAAAACGGCGCGGAGGTGGCCGTCGAGGCTGTCCGTTTCTTCTCGCTGGCGCGCCGTGAACTGGGCGTCGTGAAATATACCGTCACGCCCCTCGACCGGGCCGTCTCGATCACGTTCTCGCCCCATATCGACGCCGACGTGCGCAATACCGACGCCAATTACGACGAAAAGTTCTGGGAGGAGGTCTCGACCGACGCCGACGCTGTGCAGAGCCGTACCCGGAAGAGCGGTTTCGAGGCGGCCTGGGCGCAGGCCGTCGAACTCGACGGGGCCGACTGGTGCTGCGAGACCCGCCCCGAAAAGGTTCGTTCGACCGCTGTGGTCCGGCGCGAAAAGGGCTGTGCCGCCGTCCTGTATAAATACGTAGGCATCTGCTCGTCGCTCAACCATGCCCCGGCGGAGCTTATGCCCGCTGCGCGCGGTGTCGCCGCCGACGGCCTCCGGACGGGTTTCGATGCGCTGCTTCGCGAGCAGGAGGCCGCCTGGGCGGCCCGCTGGCACGGCTGCGACATCGTCATCGGGGGCGATCCCGCGGCCCAGCAGGGCATCCGCTTCTGCATCTTCATGCTCCTGCAAACCTACACGGGTGTCGATACCCGCCTCAATATCGGCCCCAAAGGTTTTACGGGCGAAAAGTACGGCGGCGTCACCTACTGGGACACCGAAGCCTACTGCCTGCCGTTCTACATGGCCACTGCCGGACAGGCCGTCGCTCGCGAACTGCTCGTCTACCGTTTTAATCAACTCGATAAAGCCATCGAAAACGCCGCGAAACTTGGGTTTCGCGACGGCGCGGCGCTCTATCCGATGGTTACCATCAACGGTGAGGAGTGCCATAACGAGTGGGAGATCACCTTCGAGGAGATCCATCGCAACGGCGCGATCGCCTATGCCGTCCACAATTATATCCGTTATACCGGCGACCGGCAGTACCTCGCCGACTGCGGACTGGAGGTGCTCTTGTCCGTCGCGCGTTTCTGGGCCCAGCGCATCACGTGGTCCGAAGCCCGCCGGAAGTACGTCATGCTGGGTGTTACGGGCCCCAACGAGTACGAAAACAACGTCAATAACAACTGGTATACCTCCTACATCGCCTGCTGGTCGATGCGCTACGCCGCGGAGGCGGCCCGGTGGGTGCGTGAAAACCGTCCCGCCGACTACGCCCGCATCTGCGCGAACCGCTCCTTCGACGAGGCCGCCGAGACGGCCCGGTGGCGTGAAATCGCCGACAACATGTACCTCGGCGAGGATCGCGAACTGGGCATCTTCCTCCAGCAGGACGGCTACCTCGACAAGGAGCAGGTCCTGGTGAAGGACCTCGACCCGGCCGAACGCCCCATCAACCAGAAATGGTCGTGGGACCGCATCCTCCGCTCGTGCCTGATCAAGCAGGCCGACGTGTTGCAGGGCCTCTACTTCTTCGGCGAGGATTTCGACCTCGAAACCCTTCGCCGCAACTTCCGTTTCTACGAAGCGCGCACGGTCCACGAGTCGTCGCTTTCGCCCTGCGTCCACGCCATCCTCGCCGCGCGGATCGGCGATTTGGACAAAGCCTACGAACTCTACCTGCGTACGGCGCGCCTGGACCTCGACGACTACAACCGCGAGGTCGAGGAGGGCTGCCACGTCACTTCGATGGCCGGATCGTGGCTGTCGGTAGTCGAGGGTTTCGGGGGTATGCGTGTGAAGGACGGCGTGCTGTCGCTCGAGCCGCAGCTGCCAGCCGCGTGGGAATCCCTTGCGTTCAAAATCAATTTCCGGGGTCGCGTGCTCACGGTCGAGGTCACCCGCGATGCCGTCGGGGTCTCGAACGAAGGCGCACCCGTCGACATCGTCCTCTGCGGCACTCCCTGCCGTGTCGGGACCCGGATAACCCATAAAATAGAATCTGCCCGATGAACCTGCACCCCGACTGGAGCTACCAGGCCGTCCTGTATGAAATGAACGTGCGCCAACTGACGCCCGAAGGCACGCTGTCCGCCGCCGCTGCGCGGCTCCCTTTTCTCCGAGACCTTGGCATCGACGCCGTGTGGCTGATGCCTGTTTACCCGATCGGCGAACGCGAACGCAAAGGATCGCTCGGCTCCTACTATTCGATCCGCGACTACTGCGCCGTGAACCCCGAACTGGGCACGATGGCCGATTTCGACGCCTTCGTCGCCGAAGCCCACCGCCTCGGCCTGAAAGTCCTGCTCGACTGGGTTGCCAACCATACGGCCCGCGACGCGCGGTGGATTGCCGAAGAACCCGCTTCGTGGTACGAGCGCGACCCTTCGGGACAGCCTGCCGTGCCGTGGGACTGGTCCGACACCGCGAAACTCAATTACGGCAACCGTGACGTGTGGCGGGCCCAGGCCGACGCCATGGAGTTCTGGATCACGCAGCATGCCGTCGACGGGTTCCGCTGCGACATGGCGATGCTGGTCCCCATCGGCTTCTGGAACGAGACCTCGCGGCGCCTCAGGCAGGTGAAGCCCGATCTGTTCATGCTGGCCGAAGCCGAGGAGCCGAATCTCTTCGAAGAGGGTGCTTTCGATGCCTGCTATGCCTGGCAGATGCACCACCTGATGAACGACGTAGCCCGGCAGCAGACCCGTGTCACGGCCCTGCGCGACTATATTTATAATGACCGCAACGCCTATCCCGACTCGGCGATGCGCCTTGCTTTCACCTCGAACCACGACGAAAATTCGTGGAGCGGTTCCGAGTTCACCCGGCTGGGCGACGCGCGGGAGATCATGGCCGTCTTCACCTTCGTCGTTCCGCGCGGCCTGCCGCTGATCTACACCGGTCAGGAGATCGGCTACGACCATTCGTTCGCCTTCTTCGACCGCGACCCGATTCCGGCTTACGAGGCCAACTCGTTCACGGAATTTTACCGCCGCCTCACGGCGCTGCGGCACGACAATCCGGCACTTGCGGCGGGGGAGCGGGGGAGTGCGATGATCGAAATCCGCAACAACGCCGAAGACTGCCTGATGACGATGGTCCGCGAAACGGACGGCAACCGCGTCGTCGCCGTGATGAACCTTTCGCCCTACGCTATCCACGCCGACTACTACACGGGTATTTACGCCGGAATGTACACCGACGCCATGACGGGCGAGCCCTGCGAACTGCGCGGCCGCGTCGAGGAGGACATGGCGCCCTGGAGCTACCGGATTCTGACGCGCTGACGGTTCTGCCCCGTGTGGTTGGCAGCGGGTATTTCCGCAATTTTTCGGCGGTCCTGCCGGCCGGATCCGAAAACTTTTCGGCCGGATACCAAATCCCGCTTTTTTACGTATATTTGTCCCGAGGTTATGAGAAAAATTGCAATCCTTTGCCTGCTGCTCGCCTGCGCGTTACCCTCCCTTGCGGGGACTTATCGCCCGGAGCAGGTTCCCAATGTCCAGCAGATGGACCGGCGGCGTTATGTCTCCGATCCCGACGGCATCCTGTCGCCCGGCGCCGTGGCGCGCATCGATTCCGTTTGCGCTTCCCTGCGCGAGCGGGGCCTTGCTCAGGTCGCCGTCGTTGCCGTCGACGACATCGCCGGCGGCGATCCGTTTTCGTTTGCCGTCGACCTGTTCCGCAGTTGGGGCGTGGGCGGCGCCGAAAGCAACAACGGTCTGGGCATCCTGCTCGTGAAGGATTTGCGGGAAATCCGTTTCGTCACGGGCGGCGGCCTCGAAGGCATCCTTCCCGACGCACTCTGCAAACGCATCCAGCTCAACTATATGCTTCCCGCTTTTCGCGAAGGCGATTACAGCGCGGGCATGGTCGCGGGCGTTACGGCTGCGGCCACGATTCTCGAAGGCGGCGAGGTCGACCTCGGCGGCGATGGCGGCGGGGAACTTCCGGCGTGGGCGATCTTCCTGGTCGTCGTCGGTTTCATCGTGGTCCCGCTGGGTGTCGTGCTGGTGAACTACTATGTCAAACACCGCTGTCCGAAGTGCCATAAGCTGACCCTGAAACAGGAGTCGCAGCAGGTGCTGAGCGTCACGCACAACTACCGGCTGGTGGAATATACCTATGTCTGTTCGAATTGCGGCGCCGTGGTCAAGCGGCGCGCCCGGAACCTCCGCGACGACAATTTCGGCGGTGGCGTCGGCGGCGGCACGATCATCGGCGGCGGCTTCGGCCGCGGCATGGGCGGCGGAGGTTTCGGCGGCGGCTTCGGGGGAGGTTCTTTCGGCGGCGGCGGAGCCGGCTCGAAATGGTAGTGCGAAGGAAATGTGAAAATTGAGAATTTAAAAATAAGGATTATGAAAAAATGGATTTGGATCGGCGTTGTCGCCGTGGTGGTAATTTTCCTGTATGCAACGTACAACGGCTTCGTCAACAAGGAGGAGGGGCTCAAGAGCGCCTGGTCCAACGTCGAGACGCAGTATCAGCGCCGTGCGGACCTGATTCCCAACCTGGTCAACACCGTAAAGGGCTATGCGGCCCATGAGAGCCAGACGCTGAACGAAGTGACCGAGGCCCGCGCCAAGGCTACCTCGATCAACCTTTCGGCCGACGACCTGACGCCCGAGAAACTCCAGCAGTTCCAGCAGGCGCAGGCGCAGGTGCGTTCCGCGCTGGGCCGCCTTATCGCCGTGTCGGAAAGCTATCCCGACCTGAAGGCCAACCAGAATTTCCTCGAACTGCAGGCCCAGCTCGAAGGAACCGAGAACCGCATCGCCGTCGCCCGCAAGGATTTCAACGACGTGGCGCAGAAATACAACGTCTCCGTGCGCCGTTTCCCGGCCAACCTCGTTGCCCGGATGTTCGGCTTCGAACAGAAGCCCTATTTCGAATCGGCCGAAGGGACCGAGACCGCCCCGCAGGTTGCCTTCTAAATGGCTTCCGAACGTTCACGCGGCTATGTGCTGGGCGCCGTAGCCGCTGCCAGTTACGGACTGAATCCGCTCTTCGCGCTGCCCCTCTACGGGGCGGGTATGGGAGTGGATTCCGTGCTTTTCTTCCGCTACCTGCTGGCCGTCGTGATGCTGGGTGCGCTGATGCTTTTCCGGCGGCAGTCGTTCGCCCTCACGCGCCGCGACATCGCTCCGCTGGCGGTCATGGGCCTGTTGTTCTCCTTCTCGTCGCTGTTCCTGTTCGAGAGTTATAACCACATGGATGCGGGCATCGCCTCCACGATTCTGTTCCTCTATCCGGTGCTGGTGGCCGTCATCATGGCCGTCGGCTTCCACGAACGGGTCACGGCCGCTACGGTACTTTCCATTGCGCTGGCTTTCGGGGGCATCTCCCTGCTCTACGAAGGGGGTGACGGGCAGACCCTGAGCCTTTGGGGCGTCATGCTGGTCTTCTTTTCGTCGCTCTGCTATGCGATCTATATCGTGGGCGTCAACCGCTCGTCGCTCAAGTCGCTTCCGACCGAGAAACTCACGTTCTACGCCCTGCTTTTCGGCCTGAGCGTCTATGTCGTGCGGCTGCGTTTCGGCGCCGGCCTGCAACCGGTTCCGACTCCTGCACTGTGGGTCAATGCCGTTTCACTGGCGCTGTTCCCGACGATCGTGTCGCTGGTAACGATGGCCGGGGCAATCCGCCGTATCGGTTCTACTCCCACGGCGATCCTCGGTGCGCTGGAACCCGTCACGGCATTATTTTTCGGTGTCATGGTCTTCGGCGAACGTCTCACGCCCCGCATCGTGACGGGCGTGGCGCTGATCCTCGTCGCCGTGACGCTCATCATCGTCGGCAAGTCCCTGCGCCTCCACTGGCCCCACTCTCTGCGCCTGCGCCGCGCGAAGTAGCGGTTACATGCCCTTTTTGATCCCGGCGCGGATCAACCCGATGTTGACCGGCAGCGCTACGAGGAACCCGCACGCCATCGCGACCTGCATCATGAACCAGAACTGGAACGAGGTGCGGGGGAGTGCGGAGCCGTCGTTGAGGGCGAAGATCACCACGGCCATCCAGCCGTACATCCCCGCCTGCCACGCCGTCAGCGACAGGATGTCGGCTTTCGCGGCGCGGCGCACGATCTCTCCGCGCGGGGCCTTCGGCTCCATGCCGCGAATCGCCGCATACTGAAATCCGATGCCGAAACCGAGGGCGAGGATGTAGTCGATCACCCATGATCCGGCGATCAGACTGCCGCCGATCGCCACCGGAACGAAGTAGAGAAACCATTCTCCCACAAGGTCGGCCAGCGTGCATCCCGCCCCGCAATGGAGCGTCGAGAGCACCACCGACTGCCACCGGCTCCGCGGCGGCATCGCCATTTCTCCCATCCGCATTCCGTCCATCTCCATTCCGCCGGACTTCATCCCGTCCGTTTTCATTCCGGGCATCTCCATCCCGTCCATCTCCATTCCGCCGGACTTCATCCCGTCCATGCCTCCCGCGTGCTCCTGCTTTTCGTCGAGCGTGCAGCGTTTCACCCGCCCGAAGGCGTAGTAAGCCCATAGCCCGAAAAAACTGGCCCAGAGACCCGTGAGAATCCATACGCTGTTCATGATGCGCATCGGCTGCCGGCACTGGCGCAGGTCGACGGCGATGACGGCCGCCGAAGCGATGCCGCCGATGACGAAAATTTCGGCTATATACGGAAATTGCTGCATAAGAAGGATTTTTTCCATCTTATGCAGCAATTTATGTACCGTTCCGGCCCGGGGCCGCGAATTTCCGGGAGACGTTACAGGCGGCTCTTTTCGTCGGCCGATCCCGCCTCGACGGCTTTGCGCTTGAAGGCCTTTCCCGACTTGAAGTTGTAGGTCAGCCCGACGCGGTAGGAGCGGTTGCTCCACATCTGCTTCACGTTGACCGTGCGGACAAACCCGTCGCCGCGCGCTCCGATCACCTGTCCCTGGTCCAGCAGGTTCTCCACCGAGAACGAGGCGGTGAACCGTTCGCCGAACCGCTTTTTCACTCCGACCTGCACCCTGTGGTCCGGCTTCACCCAGCAGTTGCCCAGGTCGAGGCGGCTTTGGTAGCGGTAGGACATGTCGATATAAAATTTCGCCGGGAGCGTGAAGGTCGTCGAGAGGTTGATGAAGCCCCAGTTGAAAAACTCTTCCGCGCCGTGCTGCTCGACCCGCTGCCCGCGGCGCATGTAGGTCAGGTTGGCGTTGAACTGCCACCATTTCGTAGGTTGGAACGGCAGGTTGGCCGAGACGTAATAGCTTTTTGTCGCGTCGTAGTTGACCCACGCCAGTTGCAGCAGGTCGGGGTTCTCCGGGTCGGCCTTCATCGTCTGCTGAATCTCGTCGTTCACGATCTGCACGCCTCCTGTGAGGGAGTATTTGTGGGCCATCACCAGCGTAAGGCTCACGTCGTGCTTGAACGACGGGTCGAGCGACGGATTGCCCGTCTGGTAGGTGTAGTCCGAAATCTGCATCCGCTGGGGGTTGAGGGTCCAGAACCGTGGCCGCTCGATGGTCCGTGCATACTGCGCGATCAGCGAATACCCCTTTTCCCTGGACAGCGAATAGGATATGTTGGCGTTGGGGAACAACGAAAAGTAGTCCTGCCCGACGCCTTTCCCCGTCGTGTGGGTGTACTCCCCGCGCAGGCCCGCCACGAGGTTCCAGCCGCCGAGTTTCGCCGACACGATCCCGTAGGCCGCCGCGATGTTCTCCGTGTAGTTGATCGTGAAGCTCTGGTTGTCGTTGCGCAGCCACGCGTCGTCCTTGCGGTATTCGTAAAGGGCGTCGTTGTGCATGTCGTTGTAGGTGTATTTGGCGCCTGCCTTGAGCGACCATTTGGGCGAGAAATTCTTTTCCAGCGCCAGCGTTGCGGTAGCGATGTTGTAGCGGCTCACGGCGTTGTCGCGGTAGACCGAGTCGACGACGGCTTCAGGGGTCGTGATACGGCTGAAATTGTCGTTCAGTCCTTCGTTTTCGCGGCGCGTGTAGTCGAGGAGCAGTTTGAGGGTCGAACCGAGGGTGTCGATTTTCCAGATGTAGTTGAACGTCGCCGAAATGTTGTTGCGCCGGTCGAACTTGTCGTAATAACTGTCCGTGTGCGTCGTCGTGCCGCCGTCGAGGAAATCGGTGTAGGAGTCGTTGGGCTCCGGCGCCCAGTCGTGCCAGTATTCCACCTCTGCGCCGACGCTGTGCCGCGGATTTATTTCGAACACCGTTCCGGCGCTGGCTCCGAAATTACGGTTGCGGCCTTTCATCTCCGAATGGGCGTTCAACGTCTTGTCCGCAGCGTTGTAAAGGGTCTGTTCGTCGGTCGTTGTCTTGTCTTTTCCGAAAGTTCCCCACGCCGAGGCGTAGAAATCCAGGCGGCCCGAATGGATGTTGATGTTGGCCGAGGGCGAGTAGCGGTGGAGCATTTCGCCCTGCCTGGTGTTGAATGCCACCGAGCCGTCGATGCCGTTCTCGCGGCGTTTTTTCAGCGTGATGCGGATGATTCCGCCCGCCGAATCCGCGTCGTAATCGGCGCCGCTCGTGGGTACGACCTCTATTTTCTGAATCTCCTCGGCGCGCAGCGATCGGAGGTAGGTCAGCAGTTGCTCGGGTTCCATCCTCAGCTCCCGGTCGTTGATGTAGACCTTCGAGCCGCTCTTGCCGTTGATCGAAATCTTCTCGCCGTCGATCCACACGCCCGGTGCGCGTTCCAACAGTTCGACTCCGTCCTTGCCGATCGCCGCCGGGGCGTTCGCCACGTCGACCACGAAACGGTCCGCCTCGCGCCGTACCAACTGCGCCGCGACCACTACGCTCTCGATGCCTGTCGCCGCGTTGCGCATCACGAAATCGCCCAGGTCGTTCTCCTGCTCTACGCGCACCAGTTTTTTTACGGGATCGAATCCGAGGTACTGAATCTGGAGTGTGTATTCGCCGGGCGCTGCTTTCAGCGTGAAGCGGCCTTCCGCGTCGGTCGCCATACCGGTCACCTGCTCGGTTCCTTTCAGCAATACGACCGTTGCATATTCGACGGCTTTTCCCTGTTCGTCGACCACGCGGCCCGTCGAGGGGCAGAGGTGTGCCGCAAAGAGCCGGGTTGCGCCTATTGCGAGCGTTACGATAAGGAGGATCAGTCTTTTCATAATATTCTGCTTTGCATTTTATTTGTCGACGCAAAGATATGTAATAATATTTATACTATGCAAGACATAGTACTAAAATTTTCAGAAAATTTTTGATACCTATTTTAAACGAGCGTAAGTGCATTAAATTATTTCGAGAAGGAAATAAATATTCTGTTTGAGTTACAGAATATTATCCATAATTTTTTAACTTTGAAAAGTTATAGCACCGCATTTAAGTAGATTGGCAAAATGAAGAGGGTATTCGCATTAACGCTTTGTCTGCTCCTTTTTTCATTCTTTTCCTGCGACAAGGATGGGGGAGAAATTGTTTCGATGATCATTGCATCGGAAAAGGGTATAATGCACGACGGCGAGAGTGGGCTGGATATTCCGACGCTGGTTGGGAAGGTCGGCAAGTCGGACAAATGGGAGGTTGTCGGATCTATTGAGGGATTTGATTTCGAGGAAGGATATGAATGTCGTCTGCTCGTCGCTGTTATTCCGGTTAAAAACCCGCCGGCGGGCGGTTCGGGTCTGCGCTATAAAATGCTGCGACTCCTTTCCAAAACGGAAAAGGATTCCGAAGGATTGTAACCGTCGTAGGATCTTTGCGCATGGAAGCGCCCGCTCGTCCGGGCGCTTTTTTAAGTTCTGTCCTGCGAAAATCCCCGCATCGGTGAAGATGCGGGGATAGCAGGTGTCGGTTCCGCGGTGTTTACCGCGTTACGGGAACCTGGATTTCGGTGAGCCACTCCTCTTCCGACTCTTTGTTCCAGATGCCGTCGATGTAGCAGAAGCGGGGGCTTCCGGCGATTTTGTAGCCGTGCTGCTCGATGTAGGCATAGAGCTTGGTGAAAGCCTCCGGCAGGGCGGAGTAGCTGCCGTAGTGGTTGGTGCAGGCGGCCGTCGGCACGGCGTCGATCTCCTTGAACCGGACCAGTTCCGAATCCTGCTTTTTCTCGACCACCTGCTCGCAGTATTCGATGTCGATGTTGTGCTCGCGGTATTCCTTGTTGTGGTCGATCGTGTAGCAGTATCCCGGTTCGGGGCACTCGCACCCGAGGCGGGCCATTTCGGGGCCGATGATGTTGGGACACAGGTCGAACAACTCGGCATACCCGGATATGACGCGGCGGTGGCTGGCGACGACGATCGCCGGCAGCGGTTTGATGATGACTTTTTCCATTTTCTGTCGTGTTTTGAGTTTGTTTCCCAACTCGCTCAGCCGGGTCATGCGCCGGCGCAGTTCCGCCATCTCCGTGCGGCACTCCTCTGTTTTCGCACGGATCATCTCCAGCGGCGGCTCTCCTCCGTGCTCCTCGAAGATTTCGCGGACCTCTTCGAGGCTGAACCCGAGTTTCTTGAGGTAGAGGATGCGGCCCATCCGCTGCATCTGCGATACGTCGTAATAGCGGTATCCCGTCCATTCGTCCACGTGGTTGGGGATCAGCAGTCCGATCTGTTCGTAGTGCCGCAGCGTCTTGACGGTGACGAAGTTGAGTTTGGAAAACTCTCCGATTTTAAGTTTTATTTTCGTTGTCTTCATAAACCTTGCGCAAGTGTTTACGGTGCAAAGATAGACCCTTCCCCCGGGGACGGGTCAAATTTTTTCGCAACTTTTTTTCCGGCCCGCTTTTTTTGTGCCCGTTTCGCTGCATAAAATATAGGTCCGTCGAAATTTTGTTGAAAAATCGCGCGGCGGCAGGGTAGGAATCCCGGGAAATAATTCCTAAATTTGCAGATTGAATTAATATGGCTAATTGTCCCCAGACACAATGTTGAGCGCCTTATACTACCTTTTTTTAGTGCTTCTGTGCACCTTTTTCATGATTTTGTCGGCCGTTGCCCTGGTCGTCTGCTACCCCTTTGACCGGGGCCGCCGCGTGGTGCACGAATTGTCGCGCATCCTGGTGCGGATTTTCTTCTTCATCCCGCCTTTCTGGCGGCAGAAAGTCGTCGGCCGCGAACTGATCGACCGAAAGAAACGTTACGTCATCGTCGTTAACCACAATACGGTCATTGACATTCCCGCGCTCTATTACATCCCGCTCAATTTCCGCTGGGTGTCCAAACGCGAGGTCTTCAAGACGCCCTTCTTCGGGCAGTACCTCCTGCTGCACGGCGACATCTGCATCAACCGCGGCCGCGCCACCGAGGCGCTGGAGCAGATGATCCGCGACGGCAGGATGTGGATTTCGCGCGGGGCTTCCGTGGCGATCTTCCCCGAGGGTACGCGTTCGAAGGACGGTGAAATCCACCGCTTCAAGGCCGGGGCCTTCACGCTGGCCAAAGAGGCGGGCGTCGACATTCTTCCCGTCGTTCTGGACGGGACCAAAACCCTGATTAAAAAGAATATGCTCTTCAACTGGGGCAACCGGATCACCATCCGCGTACTGCCTCCCGTCCCGGCCGCTGAGGTCGCTGCGACGGAGACCCATGAACTGATGCAGGAAGTGCAGGAACGGATGTGCGCCGCTTTGGCCGAAATCCGCAAATAACGAATTATGGCAGATTTACTCAATAGCAATTCAAACGCAGCAAATTACGGCGACGACGCCATCGTGACCCTCTCCCCGAGGGAGCACATCCGTCTGCGCCCCGGCATGTACGTCGGCGTGGTCGGCGACGGCTCGCAGCCCGACGAGGCGCTCTACGTGCTGATCAAGGAGGTCGTCGACAACTCGATCGACGAGTTCATCATGGGCGCCGGACGCCAGATCGACATCTCGATCGTCGACAACGTGGTTTCGGTGCGCGACTACGGCCGCGGCATCCCCCTCAAGTCGCTCGCGGCCGCCGTCGGGCAGATGAACACCGGCGGTAAGTACGGCGGCGATGCCTTCAAGAAAACAGTGGGTCTCAACGGTGTGGGCGTCAAAGCCGTCAATATGCTTTCGGGCGAATTTACGGCCCGTTCGGTGCGTGACGGCGAAGCCCGCACGGTGACCTTCGCCAAGGGCCTCGAAGTGAGCGACAAGTGGGAGAGCGGCGTCAGCGAGAAGAACGGCACGTTCATTTCGTACCGCGTCGACGAGGAGATTTTCGGCGAATACGCTTACAACCTCGAATACGTCGAGCAGAAAATCCGCAATTACAGCTACCTGAACCTGGGGCTGACGCTCAATTTCAACGGCAAGAGCTATGTTTCCAAAAACGGCCTGCTGGACCTGGTGAACGACAACATGACCGAGGATCCGCTCTATCCCCCGATCCACCTTTCGGGCGAGGACATTGAGGTCGTGATCACCCACGGCACGGGTTACGGCGAGAGCTACGACTCGTTCGTCAACGGACAGCACACTACCCAGGGCGGTACGCACCAGACGGCTCTTCGCGCCGCCATTGCCAAGACCGTCAAGGAGTTCTACCACAAGGACTACGATCCTTCGGACATCCGCACGTCGATCATCGCGGCCATCTCGATCAAGGTCACCGACCCGATTTTCGAGAACCAGATGAAGACTAAATACGGTTCGAAGGAGGTCGAGCCGGGTGTCTCGGTGAATAACTTCGTGGCCGACTTCCTCACCAAGCACCTCGACGACTACCTGCACAAGCATGCCGAGACGGCGCAGATTCTCCAGAAGAAGATCGTCGAGAACGAAAAGGAGCGCAAGGCGATCTCGGGCATCCAGAAGAAAGCCCGCGAAACGGCCAAGAAAGTAAGCCTGAACAACAAGAAACTGCGCGACTGCAAGATTCACCGCACGGACAAGAGCGAGTTGGCCGAGCAGTCGATGATCTTCATCACGGAGGGTAACTCGGCTTCGGGTTCGATCACCAAGAGCCGTGACGTGCGCACGCAGGCGGTCTTCTCGCTGCGCGGAAAGCCGCTCAACTGCTACGGGCTTACGAAGAAGGTGGTCTACGAGAACGAGGAGTTCAACCTCTTGCAGGCGGCACTGAACATCGAGGAGGATATGGACAACCTGCGTTACAACAAGGTAGTCATCGCCACCGATGCCGATGTCGACGGCATGCACATCCGCCTTCTGATGATGACCTTCTTCCTGCAATTCTTCCCCGAGGTCATCCGCCAGGGGCATTTGTTCGTGCTGCAAACCCCCTTGTTCCGCGTGCGCAACAAGAAGGAGACGCTCTACTGCTATTCGGAGGAGGAGCGCCTGAAAGCCGTGGCCCGCTGCGGCGTCAATGCCGAGATCACGCGATTCAAAGGTCTGGGCGAGATTTCGCCCGACGAGTTCAAGGAGTTTATCGGCGAGAACATGCGGCTCGACAAGGTCCGCATTACGAAAGACGACCCGATCCACGACCTGCTGGAGTTCTACATGGGTAAGAACACCTACGAACGGCAGGGTTTCATCATCGACAACCTGCGCATCGAGGAGGACATCGTGGAGCAGGACCTGAAAATCAGCTAAAGGAATATGGCAGAAAAAGATAAAGACGAATTGATTCCCGGCGAAGCGTTCAGCGAGGACGCTTCGACCCCCGAAACCGCGGATGCCGCCGATGACGAAACCCCTGTGGCCGAAGCCCCGGCCAAGGCGGGCAAGTTCGACCGCCTGACGCAGGAGGAAGGGGGCGTGCGCAAGCTCACGGGCATGTATAAGAACTGGTTCCTGGACTACGCTTCGTACGTGATCCTCGAACGCGCCGTGCCGCATGTCGAGGACGGCCTGAAGCCCGTTCAGCGACGCATCCTCCACGCGATGAAGGTCGTCGACGACGGCCGCTACAACAAGGTGGCCAACCTCGTGGGACAGACCATGCAGTACCACCCGCACGGCGACGCCTCGATCAAGGACGCACTGGTCCAACTGGGCCAGAAGGACCTTTTGATCGACTGCCAGGGTAACTGGGGCAACATCCTCACGGGCGACGAGGCCGCCGCGGGCCGATATATCGAGGCGCGCCTGTCGAAATTCGCCCTCGACGTGGTCTTCAACAAGAAGACGACGGAGTGGATGCTTTCGTACGACGGCCGCAAGGAGGAGCCCGTCACGCTGCCCATCAAATTCCCGCTGCTGCTGGCACAGGGCTCCGACGGCATCGCCGTGGGCCTGGCTTCGAAAATCCTGCCCCACAACTTCCTGGAACTGATCAACGCCGCCATTGCGCACCTTCAGGGCCGCGATTTCCAGTTGTATCCCGACTTCCCGACGGGCGGCATGGCCGACGTGAGCCGCTATAACGACGGCCTGAGGGGCGGGGCGGTGAAGGTCCGCGCCAAGATTTCGAAGATCGACAAGCGTACGCTTGCCATCACCGAAATTCCCTATACCACGACCACCGAGTCGATCAAGGATTCGATCATCAAGGCCAACGACAAAGGCAAGATCAAGATCAAAAAGGTCGACGACAATACGGCCGACAAAGTCGAAATCGTCATCCAGGTTTCGCCCGACGAATCCTCGGACAAGACCATCGACGCGCTCTACGCCTTCACCGACTGCGAGGTGTCGATCGCTCCCAACTCGTGCGTCATCTGGGACGAGAAACCCCACTTCCTGGGCGTTTCCGAGATTCTGCGCCGTTCGGCCGAGCATACCAAATCGCTGCTGGGCCTCGAACTGCAAATCAAGCTGGGCGAACTCAACGAGGCGTGGCACGCCGCGTCGCTCGAACGCATCTTCATCGAGAATAAACTATACCAGCTCATCGAGGGCTGCAAGAGCCGTGAAGAAGCCTACGCCGCCGTCGATAAAGGCCTGGAACCCTTCAAGAAACGGCTGCGACGTGAAGTAACGCTTGAAGACGTTCAGAAGCTTACCGAACTGAAGTTTATCCGTATTTCGCGCTACGACAGCGAGAAGGCCGACAATGAGATCAAACAGATCGAGGAGGACATGAAGTCGACGCAGTACGACCTCGACCACCTCACCGAATACACCGTGGCTTACTACGAGCGTATCCGCGACAAGTACGGCAAGGGCAAGGAACGCCGCACCGAACTGCGCGAGTTCGACTCGATCGAGGCGACGAAGGTGGCCGTTACGAACGCCAAACTCTACGTCGACCGGGCCGAAGGCTTCTTCGGCATCGGCAAGTCGATGAAGGATGCGGAGCTGGTCTGCGACTGCTCGGACATCGACGACGTGATCGTCTTCACCAAGGACGGGCGCTACGTGATCACCAAGGTTTCCGACAAGGCTTTCTTCGACAAGGGCATCCACTACATCGGGGTCTTCAAACGCAACGACGACCGTACGATCTATAACGTCCTCTACCGCGACGGCAAGAACGGCGCGATCATGATGAAGCGCTGCGCCATCAAGGGTATCACGCGCGACAAGGAGTACGACATCACCAAGGGAACGCCTAAGAGCGAGATACTCTATATGTCTGTCAATCCGAACGGTGAGGCCGAGGTCTTAAAGGTTTACTTTAAGCCCCGCCCGCGCCTGAAAAAGGTGATCGTCGACCTCGATTTCTCGACCCTTGCCATCAAGGGTCGCCAGAGCCAGGGCAATTTGTTCTCGCGTTACGGCATCCACAAAATCGTGCTGAAGGAGCGCGGAACCTCGACGCTCGGGGGGCAGAACATCTGGTTCGACGAGGACGTGCGCCGTCTCAATGCCGACGGCCGCGGCAAGCTGCTCGGCGAGTTCAAGGGCGACGACAAGTTAATCGTGTGGACCTCTAAGAATCAGTACTATATCACCAACTACGACCTGGGCCAGCACTTCCCCGACGACACCGTCCGCGTGAGCCGCTACGAACCCGACCGGGTTTACAGCCTGTGCTATTACGACCGTGACCAGCGGTATTACTACATGAAGCGTTTCACGGCCGAGATGTCGGACAAGATGCAGGACTTCCTCGACGCCGACGCCGATTTTGTCTGTGTCACCGACCGCGGCGGCGCGCAGTTGGAGATCACCTACAAGGGTGCGCATGCCACGCGTCCTGCCGATTTGGTCGATGTCGACGAATTTGTGGGTGTCAAGAGCCACCGCGCCAAGGGCAAACGCCTGACGACCTACGATGTCGACCGCCTGCGGATGATCGAGCCCGAGCTGCCGCCCGAACCCGAACCGACGGACGACGAGGAATTCGACGGCGACGAACTGCCCGATGTTCCCGAAACAGATGCTCCGGAAAGTCCCGAAGCGGAGGCCGCCGGGGAAAAAGCGGCTCCGAAGGCCGCTGCGAAACCGGTTGCGAAATCCGCTCCGGAGAAAACTCCGGCCGACGCGCCCCGATCCGGCACGATCGTCGGGGGCGTGGAATTCGAGATCGAGCGTGCGAAGGGCGATGCCGACGAGATGATCGATCCCGAGCAGTTGAACCTGTTCTGAAACGGCCGCCAGCGATGAAAACACTATTCCTGGTCGGTTATATGGGCTGCGGCAAGAGCACCCTGGGACGCAAGTTGGCACGGCGTCTGGGCGTCGATTTCGTCGATACCGATGCGCTGGTCGAGGAGCGCGAAGGCGCTTCCGTGGCCGATGTCTTCCGTTACGAAGGCGAAGAGCGCTTCCGGCAGGCCGAGCGCCGGGTCCTCGACGAGGTGATTGCCGGAAACCCCTTTGTTGTGGTCTCCACGGGCGGCGGACTGCCGACGTGGAGCGACAACATGGCGTGCATGAACGCCGTGGGCAATACGGTCTACCTGCGCCGCTCGCCGGAGCAGATCGCCTGCCGCCTGAGCCCCTACGGACGCCGCAAGCGCCCCCGCCTGCAAGGCCTCAGCGACGACGAACTGGTGGAATTCATGCGTAACGACATGGCGGTGCGCGATCCTTTTTATACGCAGGCTTCGCTGGTTGTCGACTGTGACCCGATGTCCGACGACGAACTGGTCGAATATATTGTCAAAACCTTTTCCGACCGTGGCTGACAACCGACCCATAGGCGTTTACGATTCGGGACTGGGCGGGCTGACCGTCTGGCGCGAAATCCGGCGTGCGCTGCCCGGCGAATCGCTCGTTTACCTCGGCGACGGCGCCAACTGCCCCTACGGCTCGCGGCCCCGCGGGGAGGTGCAGGCGCTGGCCGATGCCGCCGTTGCGCGGCTCGTGGAGCTGGGCTGTAAAATGGTCGTCGTGGCCTGCAACACCGCTACGGCCGCCGCCATCGACTTTTTGCGCGAGAAATATGCCGGCCTGCCCATCGTGGGCATGGAACCGGCCGTGAAACCCGCGTGCCTCGCGACCCGCAGCGGGGTGGTGGGCGTGCTGGCTACCGAGCGGAGCCTCGACGGCGACCTGTTCCGCCGCACGGCCGCCAAATACGGCAGCGGCATCGAGGTCCTGACCTATCCGGGCGTCGGTTTCGTCGAACTGGTCGAGGCCGACCGCGAAGATACTCCCGAGGCCGAGGCCTGTGTCCGGGCCGCCGTGGAGCCGATGCTGGCGCGCGGCGCCGACCAGATCGTGCTGGGCTGCACGCACTATCCCTTCCTGATACACGTCCTCGAACGCATCCTCGCCGGCCGCGGCGTTGCTATTGTCGATCCGTCGCCCGCCGTCGCCCGCCGGGTCGGCGACCTCCTCGACCGGTACGGCCTGCATGCTTCGGCGGACAACCGTCCCGTTTTCACGTTCCATACTTTTGCCGGCGAGAACTACCGCCTCCACCTCGAGCAGAAGGCTGCAAAATCCCTCTCTGCAGGAAGAACCGCCCCACGATAAAATAGTGGAGATTCATAGCAGTTCGGGGTTCGTGATTGTCGGCTCTCCCTCGTCGGTTTCGGAGCGGGGGCCGCTTTTTTTCTGTGTGCAAAGGTAATTCAACCCGGTTTATCCGAAGGTCTCTTTTGGGTCAAAATCGTGGTCAGCCGGCAAGAAAGTTCACAATGTCCCCGAAATTGTCGGAAAAAATTAGTACCTTCGCTCGATAATATCGACATTCGGGAAATGGCATCTAAAAATACATCCTCCAACGGACGGCAGGCCGTTCAGCGTTCCAACAGCGACAGTGCGCGCTGGATCGCCGGGCTGTTGCTGTTGTTCATCGGCTTGTTCGCCGCCGCCGCGGTGTTCTTCTCGTTTTTCAGTTGGACGGCCGACCAGAGCGGCTTGAAACTTTCGCCCGACGAGCGGGCGACGCTCGGCGTCGAGCCGGAAAACCTCTGCGGCTGGGCCGGGGCCCGGCTGGGGCGTCTGCTGGTCGACTATTCGTTCGGCCTGTTCGGCATCCTGATCCCCGTGATGATCGTGCTGATCGGCGTAAGGATTATCCGCCAGCGGCCGCTGCTGTTCAACCATTCGATCCTTTCGTTGTTCCTGATCATGATCCTGGGGTCGCTGACGCTGGGGTTCGCCTTCGCCGACCGCTGGAGCCTCTGCTGCTCGACGGGGTGGGGCGGTGCTTTCGGCATCGAGACCTCGGCCCTGCTGCGGACGCATATCGGGGCTTTCGGAACGATCATCCTGCTGCTCGGCGGATGGATACTTACGGGCGTTTTCATCAACCGCAACTTCATCAACAAAGTCAACGAGGCGGGGAACGTGATGGTCGACAAGAGTGGGAAGGTCGTCGAGATTCTCAAACATAAAGTCGTGCCGCATATCCGTACGGCGGGGGATGAAGAGGCCGGGGAACCTGCACCCGAACCGGCCCCGAAACCGGCTTCGAAGCCTGTCGTGCAGCAGCCCGCAGCCCCGAAGGCCGCGGAGCCTGCGGCGCAGAAAGCCGCCGAACCCGTCGCGTCGAAAACCGCCCCGATCCATGTGGAGCGCCCTTCGGAGCCCGTCGCGCCGAAGAAATCCGTCGATGACGACAATCCCTTCCTGGAACTGACGCCCGGCGGAGAGCCCCTTGCCGGTGAGGATGCCGTTGCCGAAGAGACGGCGGCTCCTGTCGAAGACGGGGAATTTACCGAAGTGGATCTTTCGCGTCCCGAGGGACGTGTAGTGATCGGCCGCAGCGGACTGATCGAACTGGACCGCCCTGTGGTACGCGATATTGCGCCTGCGGCGCCTGCTCCGGAGGAACCTGCCGGCGGGGAGGCTGAACCGGCCGATCCCGATGCACCCTTCACCGAGATCATCGTCGCCGACGATGCGCCCGAAGCCGAAGGGGTCGTGGTGACGGTCGAGGCCAACGAAGCGAAGCTGGTCGACGAAGCCGCCATCCCCATGGAGAGTTACGACCCGCTGAAAGACCTCGTGAACTACCGCAAGCCGCCCGTGACGCTTTTGGAGGATTACGTTTCCGATTCGGAGGTCTCGGACGAGGAGATTTTCGAGAACAAGACCAAGATCGAGGATACGCTCAAGAACTTCGGCATTCCGATCCAGCGCATCAAGGCCACGGTAGGCCCTACGGTGACGCTCTACGAGATCGTGCAGGCGCAGGGAGTCAAGATTTCGAAGATCCAGGGCCTCGAAAACGATATTGCCCAGAGCCTCAAGGCGCTGGGTATCCGCATTATCGCCCCGATCCCGGGCAAGGGGACCATCGGTATCGAAGTCCCCAACCGCGACAAGCAGGTCGTGTCGATGTATTCGGCCGTGCGCTCGCTGCGTTTCCAGGAGTCGAAGGCCGAACTGCCGGTGGTGATCGGCCGCACGATCCAGAACGAGAACTACGTTTTCGACCTGGCGAAGATGCCGCACCTGCTGGTCGCCGGCGCTACGGGACAGGGTAAGTCCGTGGGCCTGAACGCCATCATCACTTCGCTGCTCTACCGCAAGCACCCCGCGCAGTTGAAGTTCGTGATGATCGACCCCAAGATGGTCGAGTTCTCGCTCTATGCCAAGATCGAACGTCACTTCCTGGCCAAAATGGAATCGGAGGACGACGCCATCATCACCGACCCCAAGAAGGCGGTCTATACGCTCAACTCGCTCTGCACGGAGATGGACAACCGTCTGGAACTGTGTAAGAAGGCCGGGGCGCGCAACATTGCCGAATACAACGAGAAATTCACTTCGCGGCGGCTGAACCCGATGAACGGTCACCGCTATCTGCCTTATATTGTGGTGGTGGTCGACGAATTCGCCGACCTGATCATGACGGCCCGTGAAGTCGAAGGCCCTGTCATGCGCCTTGCACAGAAGGCCCGCGCCATCGGCATCCACCTCATTATCGCCACACAGCGTCCCGACGTGAAGGTCATTACGGGCGGTATCAAGGCCAACTTCCCGGCCCGAATCGCCTTCCGCGTGATGCAGATGATCGACTCGCGTACGATCATCGACCAGCCGGGAGCCAACCAGCTCATCGGCCGCGGCGACATGCTCTTTTCGAAGGACGGCGACCTGACGCGTATCCAGTGTGCGCTGGTCGAGACCCGGGAGGTCGAGCAGATTTGCGAATACATCTCCAAACAGCAGGGTTACACGGCGGCTTACCCGCTGCCGGACTATACGCCCGATGGCGGCGACGGCGGACAAATGGGCAGCGAGGAGTCCTCGGCGCCCGTGAAATACGATTCGCTCTTTGCCGAGATCGCCCGCGATGCAGTCTCGGGAGGCCAGATTTCGACCTCGATGATCCAGCGCAACTATGAGGTGGGCTTCAACCGCGCGGGCCGCATCATGATGCAGCTCGAACGCGCCGGCATCGTAGGCCGTCAGCAGGGGGCCAAGCCGCGCGACATCCTCTACCACGACATGCCTTCGCTGGAAGCGAAATTGCAGGAACTGGGGCTTTTTTAAACCGATTGATTATGAAACGATTTCTGCTTCTGCTGGCCCTTGCGTCGGGTGTTTGTTCGGTTTCGGCCGCCGGCCGCGCCACGGAGATACTCGAACGCCTCGCGGCGGGTTTCCGGGCCATGAACGGCTATGGCGTGAATTTCGAGGTCTCCTCGGGTGACTATGAGGCCCGCGGCAGCTATGTCGTCGAAGGGGAGGGTTATTACCTCGCACTGGGCGACGCCGAGGTGTTCGCCGACGGCGGGGTTCGCTACGAGATCGACAACCGCCGCCGTGAAGTGACTGTTACGGAGGTCGACACCGCGAGCCGCAATATCCTGAACAATCCGGTCCGGGCCTTTGATTTCCTGGGCAGCGAATACGTACCGTCGCTCGTCTCCGAGGCCGGAGGCCGTGCCGTCGTGCGGCTGACTCCTGCTGCCGGGAACGACTCCCCGGCGGGCAACGTGACGCTGACGGTCTCGACCGACACGATGCGCCCCCTCTCGCTTTCGTACGGCTACGATGGCGAGCAGGTGCTGGTAAAGGTCCTGGAGGTCGCGCCGCTCACGGGGCATGTCCGGCCCTTCGACAAGGCCGCTTATAAGGGTTACGAATTTATCGATTTCCGCTGAGAATATGGACATCGTTTGCGCCGCCGATACCAATTACGTAGAGCATTGCACCGTGATGCTGACCTCGCTGTTTCTGAAAAACCGCGGGGAGGACATTACGGTCCACCTTTTGTCGGACAGCATGTCCGATGCGGGCATCGCGTCGATCGGGGAGGCGGTCCGCTCCTTCGGCGGCCGTTTCCGGGTCTATCCGATCGATCCCGCCCTGCTGAAAAAATGCCCGATCAGGCCGACCGACCACCTCTCGCTGGCGACTTATAACCGCCTGCTGATGGCTGAAATCCTGCCGCAGGAGATCGACAAGGTGCTTTATCTCGATTGCGACATCGTGATCGAGGGCTCGCTCCGCGAGCTGCTGGAAACGCCGCTGGACGGTTACGCACTCGCTGCCGTGGAGGAGATGGGGTGTTCCCGGCCGGATGTCTATGAACGGCTGGGCTATGATCCGCAGTACGGCTATTTCAATGCCGGGGTGCTGCTCGTCAACCTCGCCTACTGGCGCCGGATCGACTCTGTGAACCTGTTTTTCGATTACATTGCTGCGAATTACGACCGCATCGTCGCCCACGACCAGGATGTGCTCAATGCGTTGTTTCACGCCAAATGCCTGCATCTCGACTGCAAATGGAATGTCGAAGAGGCGTTTTACCATCGCTGCGTCCTGAAACGGCTCGGTTACGACCGGACGTTGCGCCGGACGCTGCTGCACCCCGTGGTGCTCCATTATACGTGGAAACCCAAGCCCTGGGACCCGGACTGCAAACATCCTTTCCGGATCGCCTATTACCGCTGTCTGGAACGCGTCCGCGGCGGCACGATGCTTCGCCTGCGCTATCTCCGGGCTTTTGCCGACCGGTGGTTCCTGCCGGCGGTGCTTGGCCTCGGCCTGCGGGGTAAATGGTTCTACCGCCTGAAATAATTTTCCGACGGCCCTGCCTGCCGGAAATTGAAAACCGGAATTGCATATGAAGACGCTGAAACCATCGTTTTCCACCGTCCGGGGCCGCTTCGGCCGGCTCTGTGCGGCGGTCTGCCTGTTATTTGCGGCATTTCCCGCACAGGCGCAGCAGACGCTGCCGCTGACCCGCCACCGGGGACATCTTTATACCGAGGCGTTGTTGCAGGATTCGCTTCCGGTGCGGATCATGCTCGAATCGGGAATTCCCTTTCCGCTGATCGACAGTGCGCTCGTGTGGTCGCATCCCGACCTTTTCCATCCCGAAAAACTGGACCGTCCGGTGCGTTTCCGCATGGCGGCCGGTGTCCTCTATACCGCCTCCTATAAATTGGGGCCGGGCCTTTCCGCCGGTCTTTCGCGAAGCCTGCGCGACACCTATGTGGTCGATTTGGGGAAGCACAGCGCGGAGATGCTCTATCCGCTGAATCATTTCACCTCCGACAGTGTGTCCCGGCCCGGCATCTTCTGCCTCGACATGCGCGGTGGGAGCCTGCGGATGCTCGCCGGGGATGAGCTTCCCGCGCCCGGCGGAGAATGGACGGCCTATGACATGACGCGTGACGAGCGGACGGGTATGTATTGCGTGTCCGGTTCGCTGACGCTCGTCAACGCCCGCGGCCGTCGTACCGAGGCTCCGGTGCGGCTGGTCGTGGACCTGGGCAACGCCACGCTGCTGGCCCTGTTCGCCTATCGGCCCGAAGTGAAGCGGTTCGTCGCCCGGTCGCGTATTGCGAAGCAGGATGCTGTAACCCCCGCAGGCAAGACGATGCGGGTGCTGCAACCCGCCGAAATCGTTTTCATGGGCGCTTACGGCTTTACCGGCCTGCCGGTCCTGCTGCTCGAAACCCCGATGCGGCTTCCCGGCGACGCTTTCCTCGGGCTGCCTTTCTTCGAGCGGTTCCGCGTGATTTTCGACTTCAGGCATTCGCGGCTCTGGGTTGCCGCCTCCGATGCCGGATGAGGTTCGGAAAGTCCGGCTGCGGCCGGACTTTTCCGTCTCCGCGGCCCTGCGTTTGCCCGTCAGTCTGCCGGACGATTTTTTTAAAGGCGTCAGATCGCCGGAAAAGGGGCAAAAACGGGGTGCGTCGCCGAAAATATCGCGCGTATGACGCAGATTTATCGCCGTAGAGTTGCTCAGATCGAAAATAAATCGTATTTTTGTTCGTTAAAAGACCTGCAGGACGAGAGGTCGGGAAGCACTCCGGACGATTCCGGCCGGTAATCCCGGCTGCGTGCGACGAGTCATTCCCGGGGAAGGGCTCGGAATGGGGTCGGATTTGTAAATGCGGCGGAATGCCGCGCCAAAAGCGGTCGGCAGCATTGGCCGCTGTGAAGAAAACAAACGAGCTTTAATAAGGAAATAATGTTAACTGAAGAAGAAAAGAATGCCGGTTTGACGGGACGTATCATCCCCATCAATATCGAAGAGCAGATGAAGTCGGCGTACATCGATTACTCGATGTCGGTCATCGTGTCGCGAGCACTGCCTGACGTGCGCGACGGTATGAAACCCGTGCACCGCCGCATCCTCTACGATATGAGCGCGGAGCTCAACCTCTACTCCGACAAACCCACCCGTAAGTCCGCCCGTATCGTCGGTGACGTGCTCGGTAAGTTCCACCCCCACGGCGACTCGTCGGTCTACGACGCGATGGTCCGCTTGGCGCAGGACTGGTCGATGCGTTATCCGCTGGTCGACGGCCAGGGTAACTTCGGTTCGATGGACGGCGACTCGCCGGCTGCCATGCGTTACACCGAAGCCCGCATGAAGAAAATCACGGACGAAGTAATGGCCGATATCGACAAGGAAACGGTCGACTGGACGCTCAACTTCGACGATACGATCCCCGAACCTACGGTCCTGCCTACGAAAATTCCGCTGCTGATCGTCAACGGCGCCAGCGGTATCGCCGTGGGTATGGCTACGAACATGGCTCCGCACAACCTCTCGGAGGTGGTGGACGCCTGCTGCGCCTACATCGACAACCCGGAGATCACGGGCGAGGAGCTGCTGCATTTCGTCAAAGGTCCCGACTTCCCCACGGGCGGTATCATCTACGGCTACGAGGGTGTGAAGGAGGCGATGCTGACGGGCCGCGGCCGAGTGATGATGCGCGCCAAGACCGACATCGAGCTTACGCCGACCGGCCGCGAGTGCATCGTCATCACGGAGATTCCCTACATGATCAACAAGGCCGAGATGATCAAGAAGATCGCCGACATGATCAACGACAAGAAGATCGAAGGCATCTCCTATATCAACGACGAGTCGGACCGCAACGGCCTGCGAATCATCATCATCCTCAAGCACGACGCCGTTGCGAGCGTGGTGCTGAACACCTTGTTCAAGAATACGCCGCTGCAAACGTCGTTCGCCGTGAACAACATCGCGCTGGTCAACGGCCGGCCGCAGATGCTGCCGATGCGCGATTTGATCAAATACTTCATCGAGCACCGCCACGACGTTGTCGTGCGCCGCACGCGCTTCGACAAGCGCAAGGCCGAGGAGCGCCTGCACATCGTGCTGGGTCTGCTGATCGCGCAGGACAACATCGACGAGATCGTGCGCATCATCCGCGCTTCGCAGACGCCCGACGCCGCCAAGCAGACGATGATCGAGCGTTTCGACCTGTCGGATATCCAGGCTTCGGCCATCATCGAAATGCGCCTGCGCGCCCTGACGGGCCTCGAAAGAGGCAAGCTGATCGCCGAGCGCGACGAACTGGAGAAGCTGATCGCCCACCTCACGGAGGTGCTGGCCAACGTCGGCATGCAGATGCAGATCATCAAGGACGAGTTGCTGGAGATGAAGGAGAAATACGGCGACGAACGCCGCTCGGAGATCGTCTACGCTTCGGAGGAGTTCAACCCCGAGGATTTCTACGCCGACGACGATATGGTGATCACCATTTCGCACATGGGCTACATCAAGCGCACGCCGCTGGCCGAATACCGTACGCAGAACCGCGGCGGCGTGGGGGCCAAGGGCAGCGCTACGCGCGACGAGGACTTCATCGAGCACATCTACGTGGCCTCGATGCACAATACGATGCTTTTCTTCACGGAGAAGGGCCGCTGCTTCTGGCTCAAGGTCTACGAGATTCCCGAGGGAGCGCGCTCGTCGAAGGGCCGCGCCATCCAGAACGTCATCCAGATCGAGCCGGACGACAAGGTCCGTGCCTACATCAACGTCAAGAGTCTGGCCGATGCTGAGTATGTGAACAACAACTACATCATCATGTGTACCAAGGACGGTACGATCAAGAAGACCAAGCTGGAGGCTTACTCGCGTCCGCGTCAGAACGGTGTCAACGCCATCGTCATCCGCGAGGGCGACCAGTTGATCGAGGCCAAGCTCACCAGCGGCAACGCCGAGGTGATGATCGCCGCCAAGGACGGCAAGGCCATCCGCTTCAACGAGTCGACGGTGCGCCCGATCGGACGTGTCGGCGCCGGTGTTCGCGGTATCTCGATCGAGGAGTCGGACGAGGTGGTCGGCATGATCTGTGTGGAACCCGATTCGAAGCAGGATGTACTGGTATTGAGCGAGAACGGCTACGGCAAGCGTACCGATCTGGACGAATACCGTATTACCAACCGTGGCGGAAAGGGTGTGAAGACCATCAACATTACGGAGAAAACAGGCAAACTCATATCGATCCAGGCCGTTACCGACGAAAACGACCTGATGATCATCAACCGTTCGGGACTCACCATACGCATCGCTGTCAGCCAGATCCGCCTCGCGGGCCGCGCTACGCAGGGCGTGCGTATCATCAACCTCCGCGAGGGCGACGCCATTGCTTCGGTGATGGCTGTGCCGGCAGCCGGGGAAGAGGAAGAAGTGCAGTCCGCGGAGGGCGCTGAAACGGGAACCGAAACCCCCACGACGACCCTGCCCGCGGAGGAGTAAAAAAGATTTGTAGAACATTAAAAACTTTAAAATTTCAGTTTACTATGAAGAAAACGATTTTGACGGCTCTCGCGGCGCTGCTCGTGGCAGTTCCCGCCGTGCAGGCCCAGAAAGTGAACAAGGAAGCCCTTCTCGCCAAGATCGAAAAGAGCGATGCCGACATCGCCAACGAAAAGAAAGCGACGAAGGCCGCAACGTGGCTCGCCCGCGGCAAGGCTTTTTATGAAGTGGCCGTGGAGCCGACGAAGAGCATCTTCGTCAACATGGAGCCTTCGATGCTGAAGCTCGCTGTCGGTGAAGCCAAGTCGACGGACAAGGCGACGCTCAACGGCACGGAGTACGATGCCTGGGTTTATCCCTATTTCACGGCTTACATCAAGGACAACAAGGTTGTGACGTGGAAGCAGACCAAGTGGGTGATGAAAGACGCTCCCAAGAAGGCCATCGAGGCTTATAACAAGGCTTACGAACTCGATCCCAAGACTGCTGACAAGGTCAAGGAGGGGCTGAAACAGATCAGCGATTTCTGCTCGCAGGTCGGTAACGTCGGTATCGACTCGGGCAACTATGTCGAGGCTGCCGACGCTTATGTGACGGCTTTCGAAGCGCAGTCCAGCCCGGCTTACGAGAAGGCCGATCCCGCGCTGCTTTACTATGCCGGCTACCTGCTGACCGTCGACGGAGCGAACAATCCCAAATCGTTTGTCCGCGGCGGCGAGTACCTGACCAAGGCCATCGACCTGGGTTACGCCGACGAGGAAGGGAATATCTACTACTACCTCTTCCACTGCCTCTACGGCCAGAAGGAGGCCGACAAGGCCAATGTCATGAAGGCGAAGGACGTACTGCTGACCGGTATCGAGAAGTTCCCGAAGAACGAGCGTATCCTCGACGGCCTGATGCAGCTCTACACCTCGGAGCAGGGCATCGGCGACCCCGCCGACCTTATCGCGCTGATCGACAAGGCTATCCAGGACAACCCGTCGAACGTCGACCTGTGGTTCGGCCGCGGCCGTATCTTCTACGCGCTGAAGGACTACGACCAGAGCATCGATTCGTTCAAGAAGGTTGTCGAACTGAAACCCGACCTGTTCGAGGGTAACTACTACCTCGGAGTTTTCTACACGATCAAGGGCGACGGACTCAACAAGGAGATGAACGAGAAGCAGTATAGCAGCCAGTCGGTATACGATGCCGACCTGAAAGGCGTTAACGACGTTTATATGGCCGCTATCCCCTGGTTCGAGAAGGCCCACCAGATCAAGCCCGACGATGTTGACACGCTGGAGTTCCTCAAGTCCATTTGCTTCCGTCTGCGCGACGAACCCGGCATCATGGACAAGTACAACACCTACAATGCACTTTACAAGCAGGTGAAGGGTATCGAATAGTCAAATGAAAAGCCGGCTTCGAGAGGCCGGCTTTTCGTTTGCAATTAAGAATTAAGAATTAAAAATTAAGAATTGTTTCCGACTATTCCGGAATAGGCTCTCCGGAGACTGTTTTTGAATAAAGTCGTGGGCAAAATAAAAGCACCTGACTCCGGGAACGGAATCGGGTGCTTTTCTGATTTTTAATTCTTAATTTTTCATTTTTAATCGCATTATCGCGCGATGCGGCCCGAGACGGAGCCGCGGGCCAACTGTTCGACCTCCGAAGCCGAGAACTGGTTGTAGTCGCCCGGTACGGTGTTTTTCAGCGCACAGGCCGCAGTCCCGAAGTCCAGTGCAAACTGCATGTCGCCGGGATGTACGGCCATTCCGTAAATCAGTCCGCCCACGAACGCGTCGCCCACGCCGACACAGTCGACGACGGGGTCGATGTCGTAGACGCGCGTGGAGAGCAACTGCCCGCCTGTGTAAAGCGTTCCCGAGATCAGGTGGTGGTTGGCGCTCAGGACGCTGCGCAGCCCGAAGACGATACCCCGGCAGCGGGGGAAACGCGCCGCAACTTCGGCCGAGGCGCGTTCGTAGCCAGCCGTGTCGGGTTGATAGGCGGCGTCGCGGGCCGCGAACTGCGGTAACTGCATGCCGAGCACCTTTTCGTATTCGTCGTCCGTGCCGAAGAAAATGTCGCACTGCTCCATCAGCGGCGGCAGTACCTCCTGCGGCTCCTTGCCGTATTTCCAGAGGTTTTTGCGGTAGTTGATGTCGCACGAGACGGTGAGCCCTGCCGCACGAGCCGCTGCAATCGCCTCGGCGCATACGGCAGCCGTGTCGGCGCTCACCGCGGCCGAAATCCCCGACCAGTGGAACCAGGCCGCGTCGCGGAAAATCGCGGCCCAGTCGACCATTCCCGGCTGCAGGGTGTCGAAGGCCGAGTCGGCACGGTCGTAGACCACGTGCGACGAACGCATCGCAGCGGCTTCTTCCATATAGTAAAGCCCCAGCCGCTTTCCGCCGCGCAGGATGCCGTCCGTGGCGACGCCGTAGCGGCGCAGGTCGTCGATACAGGCGTCGGCCACCCGGTTGTCCGGCAGGCGGGTGATGAATTCGCTGTCGAGGCCGAAGTTGGCCAGCGATACGGCGACGTTGGCTTCGCTTCCGCCGTAGCTGGCGCGGAAGAGGTTGGTTTGGTTGAAACGCAGGTAGTCGGGCGGTGTGAGCCGCATCATGATTTCCCCGAAAGTAACGATCTTTTGTTTGTTCATAATTTTTTTGTGGTAGGTCTTACAAAAGTACGAAAAAAGCCCGGTCGTTGGACCGGACTTTTCAGAAGAAATCGCGTTGTTTCGCAAAGCCTGCAAGGGTTTTCATCCCGCTTTCCGGTTTTTCCGGCCGCAACCGCCGCCTTTGGCTGCGGTTGTGAATCCCCGAAGGAGCTTTGAACGGCCTTGCAGCGTATGGATATGCTGTTTTACTTGCGGATCGTCACCTTGAGTGGAGCCACGACGGCGGCCTGTGCCTGCGTGATCTCTTCGGTCCATTCGTCCATGTCTTCCACACCGCCCTGGCTCCAGCCCGAACCGGCGTAGTAGGTCAGCACCTGACCGGGTTTCACGGCCTTGACGGCTACGGCGTGGCCCAGCGTGTCCGTGAGCATCTCGGCGCCGGGCAGGATTACACCCAGGAAGATGTCGCCGTCGCGTACGGGGTTCTTCGAGTCCGATACCGCTTCGCGCATGCCCATCCAGCCTTCGCCCGAGAGGATTTGCTTCACATCGTGGCGCACGAAGCCCGCGGCGATCGGCATTTCGGTAAATGTACCCTCATAGATGTTGTCCATGCGGTTGAAACGCTGGTTGGCGTCGAGCGAGATGATCTTGACCAGGCTCACGGGCGTTCCGTTCACGTCGAACGGGGCGTAGGTCAGCTTCACCGAGGTGCGGATCGGACCGTTGTCGAGCGTCTGCGCCGTGGCGTAGTTGTGGCCCATCATCCAGAATTTGCCGTCGACGAAGGGCAGCGAAGCGCCCGAACCGAGCGTCACGCCCACTTTGTAGCAATCCATGCCGTCGCCGTGGTTGTGGTGGTAGTTGCCCCGGGCGTACCATTCGTCGATCACCAGTTTCTCGGTGCTCTTCACCCATACGTCGATACCCGGGGTGATGAGCTTCTCGGGCGAGGTTTCGAGCGCCGGACCGTAGAGGCGGTAGGCTACCTTGTTGTTTTCCCAGGCGTAGTCGTCGTACCGTTCGGGAACCGTACGGCCGAATGCCTCGGCAGGGTAGTTCTCCCGTTTACCGGTCTTGAGGGCGAAACGCTTGCTCTCCATCGGGTCGGCGTCGGTCTGGAAGATCAGCGCCTGCGGCTCGGTTTCGCCGCGGAAGACGACCTGCGAGGGAATCTGCTCGTTGTCGTCGTTCAGGACGATGATGTTCTCCGGCGTCACGCCTTTGAGCGCGGCGACTTCGGACCAGGCGATTTCGACGGTTTCGTCGTCGCGTTCGGTCGGGGTCGTGTTGGCGACTTCGACCTTTAAAACGGGTGTGCAGGAGGCCATCAGGACGGCTGCAGCCCACATAATCGGGTTTTTCATAAAATTAGAATTGAAGTTTTTCCGTTGTTTGTAGGCAAATTTACAATTTTTCCGTATATTGGTCAACCAAAACGGCAAATATTCTATTTAATTCGGTAATTTTTCATATTCCGAGTGGTGGAAAGTTACTACTTTTACGTTGTGAAAAAGAGCATTTTGACGGTTCGTACCCGATGAATAGAAATTAAACCCGCGATATAATTTATGAAACAGTTCAACGACGACAACTTCCTGTTGCAGACCCCGACAGCCGAGCGCCTTTACCACGAGCACGCGGCCAAAATGCCGATTATCGACTACCATTGCCACCTGATTCCCGGCTATGTCGCCGAGAACCACCGCTTCGACAACCTGTCGAAAATCTGGCTCGAAGGCGACCACTACAAATGGCGCGCCATGCGTACCAACGGCGTCGATGAGAAATACTGCACCGGTAAGGATACTTCCGATTGGGAAAAATTCGAAAAGTGGGCCGAGACGGTTCCCTATACCATGCGCAACCCGCTCTACCACTGGACCCACCTGGAGCTGAAGACGGCTTTCGGCGTGACCGACTTGCTGAACCCGTCGACGGCCCGTGCGATTTACGACCATTGTACCGCCTTGTTGCAGCAGCCCGAGTACCATGCCCGCGGCCTGATGCAGCACTACAACGTCGAGGTGGTCTGCACGACGGACGATCCCGTGGATTCGCTCGAACACCATATCAAGGTTCGCGAAGACGGTTTTGCGACCAAAATGCTCCCCACGTGGCGTCCCGACAAGGCGATGGCCGTGGAGGTTCCGGCCGATTTCCGGGCTTATATGGAGAAACTTTCGGCGGTTTCGGGCGTTACGATTACGAAATTCGCCGATGTGATCGACGCGCTCCGCGTACGGCACAAATTCTTCGAATCCGTCGGCTGCCGCCTTTCGGACCACGGTATCGAGGAGTTCTACGCCGAGGATTATACACAGGCCGAGATCGACGCTATTTTTAATAAGGTATACGGCGGACATGCGCTCACGCACGGGGAGATTCTCAAGTTCAAGACCGCCATGATGGTCGAGTTCGCTACGATGGACCATGAGACGGGCTGGACCCAGCAGTTCCACTACGGCGCCATCCGCAACAACAATTCCCGCATGTTCGGTCGGTTGGGAGCCGACACGGGCTTCGACTCGATCGGCGACTTCACGGTGGGCAAAGCCATGTCGAAGTTCTTCGACATGCTCGACCGCAACGACCGCCTTACGAAGACTATTATTTACAACCTCAATCCCCGCGACAACGAACTCGTAGCCACGATGATCGGCAATTTCCAGGACGGCCGCTACGGCGCCGGGAAGATTCAGTTCGGCTCGGGCTGGTGGTTCCTCGACCAGAAGGACGGCATGGAGAAACAGATGAACGCCCTTTCGACGCTGGGCCTCTTGAGCCGCTTTGTCGGTATGCTGACCGACTCGCGTTCGTTCCTTTCGTACCCGCGGCACGAGTATTTCCGCCGCACGCTGTGCAACTTGGTGGGCAACGACATCGAGAACGGCCTGCTGCCCGCTTCCGAAATCGACTTCATCGGACGCGAAATCATCGAGGGTATCAGCTATCGCAATGCCAAGGACTATTTCAATTTTTAAGCTATCATAATACCATGAAAATCGTAACATTAGGTGAAATCATGCTGCGTCTTTCGACGCCCGGCAACACGCGTTTTGTTCAGTCTGATTCGTTCGACGTAGTTTATGGCGGCGGCGAGGCCAACGTAGCCGTATCGTGCGCCAACTACGGCCATGAGGCTTACTTCGTTTCGAAGCTTCCGAAGCACGAGATCGGCCAGTCGGCGGTCAACGCACTGCGCAAATATGGCGTCCGTACCGATTTCATCGCCCGCGGCGGCGACCGTGTGGGTATCTACTACCTCGAAACCGGTGCATCGATGCGCCCTTCGAAAGTTATCTACGACCGGGCGCATTCGTCCATCGCCGAGGCCGAAGCCTCCGATTTCGATTTCGACGCTATCATGGAGGGTGCACAGTGGTTCCACTGGTCGGGCATCACCCCCGCGATCTCGGACAAGGCCGCCGAACTGACGAAGCTGGCCTGTGAGGCCGCGAAGCGTCACGGTGTGACGGTCTCCGTAGACCTGAACTTCCGCAAAAAACTCTGGACCAAGGAGAAAGCCCAGTCGATCATGAAGCCCCTGATGCAGTACGTCGACGTTTGTATCGGCAACGAGGAGGACGCCGAGCTGTGCCTCGGGTTCAAACCCGACGCCGATGTCGAGGGCGGCGAAACGAATGCCGAAGGCTACAAGGGCATCTTCCGCCAGATGGCTGCGACGTTCGGTTTCAAGTATGTGATTTCGACGCTGCGCGAGTCGTTCTCGGCGACGCACAACGGCTGGAAAGCCATGATCTACAACGGAGAGGAGTTCTACGAGTCGAAGCGTTACGACATCGACCCGATCATCGACCGCGTGGGCGGCGGCGACTCGTTCTCGGGCGGTGTGATCCACGGTCTGCTGACCAAGCCGACGCAGGGCGAGGCCCTCGAATTCGCCGTTGCGGCATCGGCCCTGAAACATACGATCAACGGCGACTTCAACCTCGTATCGGTCGAGGAGGTCGAGAGCCTCGCGGGAGGTAATGCAAGCGGACGCGTACAGCGCTGATTTTGCCGTGAGGGCGGACGCCTTTCGGCCTTCCCTTGCAGGCCCCGAATGGGAAATAGGCTACTATGTCCCATCCGTGTCCTGCGGCGCGAAAACCGAAATCCGCCTCGTCCTGACGACAAAATGGATTTGATTGGTAATTAAAATGCAATAAGATAATGGCACGTTTTTCAAAAATGCAAGTCATGGAAGCCATCGGCCGTACCGGCATGGTTCCCGTTTTTTATCATGCCGACGCCGACGTGGCCAAGCAGGTGCTCAAAGCCTGCTACGAGGGAGGTGTGCGCGCTTTCGAGTTCACCAACCGCGGCGACTTCGCTTCGGAGGTCTTCATCCAGTTGGTGAAGTTCGCCGCGAAGGAGTGTCCCGAGATGATTCTCGGCATCGGCTCTGTCGTCGACGCCCCGACGGCTGCGCTTTATATGCAGTACGGCGCCAACTTCGTCGTGGGTCCCTACCTCAATCCGGAGGTGGCCAAGGTCTGCAACCGCCACCTGGTTCCCTATACGCCCGGCTGCGGCTCGGTGACTGAGATCGGCGAGGCGCAGGAACTGGGTTGCGACCTGACGAAGGTTTTCCCCGCCGGAAACGTCGGCGGCCCGTCGTTCGTCAAGAACGTCAAAGCCCCGCTGCCGTGGTCGAATATTATGGCTACCGGAGCCGTCGAACCCACCGAGGAGAACCTCACGGCCTGGTTCAAGGCCGGTGTTTACTGCGTGGGCATGGGCTCGCAGCTCTTCCCCAAAGAGGTTATAGCGGCAAAAGATTGGAATGCTGTTGCTGAAAAGTGCCGTTTTGCCCTCGACGTAATCGCCCGCGTGCGCTGAATGTAAATTCCGCAGACGGGTTTTCGGCGGCGAATTGCCGCCGCCGGACGCCGTCGCTGCGACTAACCCAACCCCGATACTACTTTTTAAAAATCCGATAATGACAAACAACAAATCGACTCTCGCTGGGAAGATGACGCAGTATCGCTGGGTCATCTGTGCGATGCTCTTCTTCGCAACGACCGTTAACTACCTCGACCGTCAGGTGCTCTCGCTGACGTGGGACGAGTTTATCAAACCCGAATTCCACTGGAACGAGTACCACTACGGCCTGATCACTTCGATCTTCTCGTTCGTCTATGCCCTCTGCATGCTCTTCGCCGGCCGTTTCATCGACTGGATGGGGACCAAGAAGGGCTATCTGTGGGCTATCGGCGTCTGGTCGGCAGGCGCCTGTCTGCATGCCTTGTGCGGCGTCGCCACCGAGGCGTGGGTAGGCCTTCCCAATGCTGCCGCGCTGCGTGCCGTCGAGGCCGGATCGGCTCTCGCTGCGACCATCGCCATGGTCAGCATGTATTTCTTCATCGCCGCACGCTGCATCCTCGCACTGGGTGAGGCGGGCAATTTCCCCGCAGCCATCAAGGTGACCGCCGAGTATTTCCCCAAGAAGGACCGCGCCTATGCCACTTCGATTTTCAACGCCGGAGCTTCGATCGGCGCGCTGTTCGCCCCGCTGACCATTCCGCTGCTGGCCAAGGCCTGGGGCTGGGAGATGGCCTTCATCGTCATCGGCGCCCTGGGATTCGTCTGGATGGGCTTCTGGGTCTTCATGTACAAGAGACCGTCGGACCATCCGAAGGTGAACGCCGCCGAGTTGGAGTACATCGAGCAGGACCAGCACGAAGTGATCGACGGCGAAGCCGTCGGAAAGGAGCAGGAGGGCGAGAAGATCTCCTTCTGGAAAACGCTCGGCTTCAAGCAGACCTGGGCCTTCGCTTTCGGTAAGTTCATGACCGACGGCGTGTGGTGGTTCTTCCTTTTCTGGACGCCTTCGTACCTCAATTCACAGTTCGGAATCAAGACCTCCGAAGGACTGGGCATCGCGCTGATCTTTACGCTCTACGCCATCACGATGCTTTCGATCTACGGCGGCAAGCTCCCGACGATCATCATCAATAAAACGGGTCTGAACCCCTATGCCGCACGTATGCGTGCCATGCTGATCTTCGCGTTCATTCCGCTGCTCGTACTGCTGGCGCAGCCGATGGGTACGATTTCGCCGTGGTTCCCGATCATCCTGATCGGTCTGGGCGGCGCGGCGCACCAGTCGTGGTCGGCCAATATCTTCTCTACGATCGGAGACATGTTCCCCAAGTCGGCGATCGCTACCGTGACGGGTATCGGCGGTATGGCCGGAGGCGTCGGCTCGATGATCCTGCAATGGTTTGCAGGCTGGCTGTTCGTACATGCCGAGGAGACCAACATGACTTACATGGGCTTCGAAGGCAAACCGGCCGGTTATTTCGTGGTCTTCTGCATCTGCGCCGTGGCTTATCTGATCGGTTGGATCGTGATGAAGGCCCTGGTTCCGAAGTATAGACCTATTGTTGTTGAATAACAATTAATTAGCTATGATCAAACAACTCAATAAGTCGACCGTCGAAAAGGTCGGCCGCCCTGTCCGCATCCTGCAGTTCGGCGAAGGCAACTTCCTGAGGGCTTTTGTCGACTGGCAGATCGACATTGCGAATGAAAAAGGCGTTATGGACGCCGGAATCGCTGTCTGCCAGCCGATTATCGACCCCGAACACAAGGTGCTCGGCATGATCGACCTGCTCCACAAGCAGGACAACATGTACCATGTTTATTTGGAGGGCATCGAGAATAAACAGCCCAAGAAGGACGTGCGGCTGGTGAAAAGCGTGATGGATTCGTTCAACCCCTACGTCGACTATGCGAAATACGAACAGTATTTCCTCTCGCCGGAACTGAAGATCACCATTTCGAACACCACCGAGGCGGGCATCCGCTACGAGGAGGGCGACGACCTGACGGCCCAACCCCCGAAGTCGTACCCTGCAAAGATGACGGCGCTGTTGTACAAACGTTTCAAACACTTCAACGGCGATCCGACGAAAGGTCTGTGCATCATCTGCTGCGAACTGATCGAGAACAACGGTTCGACGCTGCACGAATACGTGATCAAACACGCCCGATACCACAAGCTGGGGCAGGATTTCATCGCCTGGGTCGAAACGAACTGCCACTTCTGCGATACGCTCGTCGACCGCATCGTGCCGGGTTTCCCGCGCGAGCAGATCGACCAGATCAAGGAGGAAATCGGTTATGACGACAACCTCGTGGTGAAAGCCGAGCTGTACCACCTGTGGGCCATCGGCGGCCCGGGCTACAAGGAGGTGATGCGGGAACTTCCGTTGGACAAGGCGGGCCTGCACGTCGTCTTCATGCCGTCGATCAAGCAGTTCCGCGACAAGAAAGTGCGCATCCTGAACGGTTCGCATACGGGCATGGTTCCCATCGCTCTGCAAATGGGCTGCGAGACGGTGATGGACGCTTTCGACACGCCCGCGATCGAACGCTTCGTCAACGAAATGGTCGCCGAAGAGGTGATTCCGATGATCGAGGAGGACCAGGACGAGTTGAAGAAGTTTGCGGCAGGCATCCTGGAGCGTTTTTATAATCCCTTTATCAAGCACATGCTCCGGTCCATTTCGCTCAACTCGCTGTCGAAATGGGAGGCGCGCAACTATCCGACCGTGAAGGACAACTGGTTCAAAGCGCACAAGCTGGCCGAACGCGAATGCTTTACGTTCGCCGCGCTGATGACCCTCTACGGGCCTAAGAGCGGTTTCGAACCCGACGATACGAAGGAGTTTGTGGAGTATATCCGCAAGAACTGGGATTCGAACGACCCGGAGGCGATGATTGCGAAAATCGTCGGCAAAAGCGGCATCTTCACCGTCGATTTCTCGGAGGTTCCGGGCTTCGTTCCGGCCGTTGCGGGCTATGTCCGCGACATCGAGGCGCTGGGTATGAAAGGTGCGTTGGAGAAGTTCCTCGCTTAAAAAGCGATTTTTTTGGGGCGATGGCCGGTCGGGGCGCTCCCGGTCCGGTTCACTGCCCCGTCGTTTAAACGACGGTTAACTGTTGGATAATCTGAACCTATGAAACGATTCCTGAAAATCAATGCTGCGGACAACGTCGCCGTGGCGCTTGCGGACCTTCCGAAAGGCGAGACGGTCGATGTCGACGGCCTTGTCGTGACGCTTCGCGAGGACATTGCCCGCGGCCATAAATTCGCCCTGCGCGACATCGCCGGGGGCGAGAACGTCGTGAAATACGGCTATCCCATCGGTCATGCCACGGCGGCCGTGCCGCAGGGCGGGTGGATCCACTCCCACAACCTGAAAACCAACCTGCGCGACGACCTCGAATACACCTATGCGCCGAAAGTCTACGATGTGAACTACGCGAAGCGCGACGTGAAGGTGATGGGCTACCTGCGACGCAACGACACGATGGGCATTCGCAACGAATTGTGGATCGTGCCTTCGGTGGGGTGTGTCAACGGACAGGCGCAGGCCATCGCCGAGCGGGTGAAGCGCGAGTGCGACTGCTCGCACCTCGACGACGTGCGGGTATACACCCACAATTACGGCTGTTCGCAGTTGGGCGACGACCATGCCAATACGCAGCGGGCGCTGGCCGCGCTGGTGAAGCACCCCAATGCCGGAGCTGTGCTGGTGCTGGGCCTCGGATGCGAGAACAACCAGGTGTCGGCCCTCAAAGAGGTGATCGGCGAGTGGGACGACGAGCGTGTGAAGTTCCTGATCGCTCAAGAGGTCGAAGACGAGATCGAGGCCGGTTTCGAAATCTGCCGCGAACTGGTCGAAAGGACGAAATCCGATAAGCGTCAGCCGCTTCCGCTCGCTTACCTCAAGGTGGGCTTGAAGTGCGGCGGTTCGGACGGTTTTTCGGGTATCACGGCCAATCCGCTGGTGGGGCTTTTCTCCGACTGGCTGATCGCCCAGGGCGGCACGACGGTGCTGACCGAGGTTCCCGAGATGTTCGGCGCCGAGACCATCCTGATGAACCGCGCCGCGGACCGCCGGGTTTTCGACGAGACGGTCTGCCTGATCAACGATTTCAAGCACTATTTCCGCAAATACGACCAGCCGATCTACGAAAATCCTTCGCCGGGCAACAAGAAGGGCGGCATCACGACTTTGGAAGAGAAGTCGCTGGGCTGTGTGCAGAAGGGCGGAGCGCAGCAGGTTGTCGACGTGCTGACCTATGCGCAGCCGATCCTAAAACCCGGTCTGAACCTCCTGCAAGCCCCGGGCAACGACCTCGTGGCCGCATCGGCGCTGGCCCTCTCGGGCTGTCAAATGGTGCTTTTCACCACGGGACGCGGCACGCCTTTCGGGTCGTTCGTGCCCACGATGAAGGTTTCGACCAACACGCAGCTCGCGGAATTCAAGGCCAACTGGATCGACTTCAATGCCGGAACGCTGGTCGAGGACGAGGAGCCGCAGGTCGTGCTGGATCGTTTCATCGACAAGGTGCTGGCTACGGCCGACGGCGAACACCTCCGGCACGAGAAGACGGGCTTCAAGGAGATCGCCATCTTCAAGACGGGTGTAACGCTCTGAGGCCATGCGACGGCTGGCGCTGCTTTCGATCCTGCTCTGCCGGGGCCTTTGGGCCTCGGCGGAGACGGTCTATACCGTCGACTGCAACGGCGGCGGCGATTTTCGAACCATTCAGGCCTGCTTCGACGCCCTGCCGTCGAAACCTGCGGAGTGGCGCACCGTGCGGATTATGGCCGGGACCTACCGCGAAAAAGTGACGTTGGATGTCTATAAGGACAAGGTCGCGATCGTAGGGCAGGGCGACGTGCGTGTCGTCTGGGGGGACTATTCGGGAAAGGCCGCCGACGGTTACGAAATGACCACCTACGATTCCTACACGATGTCGTTGCAGGCGGACGATGTTTTCCTGCAGCACGTTACGGTCGAGAACGACGCCGGGCGGGTGGGGCAGGCCGTGGCGCTTGAAACCCGCGGCGACCGCATCTGGATCGACCGTTGCCGTCTCGAGGGCGATCAGGACACCTTCTTCGCCCGGGGCTATGTTTCGCGTGTCTACGTGACGTATTCCTATATCGAGGGAACCACGGATTTCATCTTCGGGCCTTCGATCGTCGGTTTCGACGGGTGTGAAATCCATTGCAAGGCCGACAGTTTCATCACCGCCGCCTCGACCACCGAGCGCAACAAGTACGGTTTCGTGTTTTACGAATGCCGCGTAACGGCGGCCGGGGACGTGACGAAGGTCTATCTGGGGCGTCCGTGGAAATCGACGGCCCGCACGGTGTGGTGGAAATGCGAGTTCCCCGCCGTAATCCGCCCTGAGGGGTGGCGCGACTGGCACGACGCGGCCCGCAAGGGCGACGTTTATTATGCCGAATGCGAATGTACGGGACCCGGCGCCGACCGTTCGGGGCGTGTGGAGTGGTCGCGGGAACTGACACGCGACGAGCGGGCCGACTACCTGCCCTGGGAGCTGGTCTTTGCCAAAAAGACCGGTTCGGAGCAGTTCCGCGGCGATTGGGAGCCGCTTGCGAATCTCTACCTGCGCCCTTTGCTCGGCTGCTGGCTGTCATATATCCGCTATGCCACGTTGAGGTCCACCGATTTCGTCAACTGACGAACGGAATGCAAAGCCCCGGAATTTCCGGGGCTTTTTTATGACTCTTCGCTGAGGTCCATCTGCCGCAGGAGGCTTTCGCGGTCGAGGACGAAGCGTTTCATCAGCATGTAGTGGGAGGTCTGCTCCAACTCGGTGAGCCGCAGCCCGCTGTCGGTTATTTCGTAGATTTCGGCCCCGGGGTAGGCCAGCACGATGGGCGAGTGGGTGCTGACGATAAACTGCGAGCCGCGTTCGACGAGTTGCCGCATCCGGCACAGCAGGTACATCTGCCGCGCGGGCGACAGCGCCGATTCGGGCTCGTCGAAAATGTAAAGTCCGTTGCCGAAAAGGCGGTGTTCGAGCAGCGCGAGGAAACTCTCGCCGTGCGACTGCTGGTGGAGCGAGCGGTCGCCGTAGTAGCGGAGCACCCCGTCGGCGATCTGCTCCAGTTCCGACGCCACGTTGTAGAAACTCTCGGCGCGCAGGAAATAGCCGTCGCGCGGCGTGAGACCGCGTCCCAATACGATTTGCTCCCAGAGCTGCGAATGCGACGGCCGCGTGGCGAAGTTGAAATTGCGCGAGCCGCCCTCGGCGTTGAATCCGGCCTTGACGGCGATGGCTTCGAGCAGCGTCGATTTGCCCATGCCGTTTTCGCCCATGATAAAGGTCACGGGACAGCGGAAATGCAGTTCGCTGAAATTCGCCAGCGCCGGAACCGTGTAGGGATAGGCGTCGGGGCGTTCGGCGTCTTCTTTCAGCCGGACGTATTTGATGTAGAGCATCTCTTCGGGCAGTGTCATGGCAAAAATCGTTACGGAACCTTGTTGTAGATGGTCTTCAGGTGATCGGTCATGAAGTATTGCAGCACGCCGCGCAGGAACATGTAGAGCGTGAAGGCCAGCCAGAGTGCGTTGTTGCCGATCAGCGGGTAGCAGGCGTAGTAGATGGCGAAGTAGGCCGCCGTGGACCAGAACATCGAGTCGCGCATGACGCGGGTTTCGGTGGCTCCGACCATGATGCCGTCCATGATGAAGGGCATGGCCGAAGCGATCGGGATCAGGATGATCCAGACGATGTACTGCCCGGCCAGTTCGACCATCTGCCCGGCGTTGGCCGCCGTGCTGTCGACGAACAGTCCGACCAGGTCGCGCCACCAGATGAGGTAAATCCCCACGAATGCCACCGATACGATTGTCCCCCAGAAGATGCAGCGGCGCAGGCAGTCGCGCAGCGACGTGCCGTCGCGCGCACCGATGAAACGCCCTGTGAGCGCTTCGGCGGCATAGGCGAAGCCGTCGTTCATGTAGGAAAAGAGCGTGAACAGTTGCAGCAGCAGGGTGTTGACGGCCAGCAGCGCAGGGTTGTCCATGCGTGCCGACGCCCCGGTGAAGAAGGTGTAGACGGCCACGATGCAGAACGTGCGGAGGATGATGTCGCGGTTGATGATGAAGAACGTTTTCAGCGGTTTGAAGTCCAGCACCTCCGACCAGTTTATTCCTGTGAGAACCGACCGGTATTTGACCGCCAGCAGCAGTGCTGAGAGCGCCACGCCGGTCCATTGGGCGATTACCGAGGCATAGGCGATGCCCACGATGCCCATGTCCATTCCGAATGCGAACCAAAGGCTGCAAAGGATGTGCACGACGTTGACCGTGATGGCTGTCAGCATCGGGAATACGGCGTTCTGCATACCCGTGAACCAGCCGTTGAAGCCGAAGAGCACGATGCCTGCGGGTACGGCCCAGATGCGGGCGTAGAAGTAGTCGCGGGTCATCTGGCTGCCGTTCATCGCCCACAGGGCCAGTTCGCCCACGGGATATTGCAGCAGGACCATCAGCACACCCATCACCGCCGACACCGACAGCGCGCGGAGGAGCATGTTGGTACACTCGCGGAAATCGCCCGCGCCGAATGCCTGGGCCGTAAGTCCGCTGGTTCCCATGCGTACGAACGAGCAGTTCCAGTAGATGAAGTTGAAGATCGAGACCCCGATGGCCAGCGAGCCGATCGTGGCGGCCGTGTCGGCTCCCCAGTGTCCGGCGATGGCGGTCGATACGATGCCCATCAGCGGTACGGTGATGTTCGAGACGATGTTGGGGAGCGCGATGCGCATTATTTCGCGGTTCATGTTCATGACGCAGAATCGTGTGTCGTTGCCCATACCGGACGCCGGATGATGTTCCGTGCGGTTTTTACCGGAATGCGGCAGGTCGTTGGAAAATAAATTTTCGGTAAAGATACGGCAAAACCGGTCGTTTTGTCGCGCTTCGGGCCAATTATTCCCAAAACGTTTGAAATCGGGCACGTTATGTGATATAATCTGGAAAAATGGATTAACTTTGCCGGGTAAAACCCGGCTTAGACAGGCCGCACCCCGGCATGATACGAATACGTTCGGTCCTGCTTTCGGTTCGCACCGACTTGGCCCAGATAATTTATTAGACGAATAAACAATGAAAGATCCTAAAAACGACTCGACCCCTGCGCTTACCCGTTTTGGGCGCGATAAACGCGCGCGCATGGTGACAGCTTCGGCGGAGCGTGTCGAGCGTCGCCCGCGTTTGCAGCGTGATGCTGCCGATTCGGAGCAACCGTCCTTCGAAAACAGGCCCGAACGCCGGGCTTCGTACAACCCTCATTTTACGCCCGACAACCGTCCGGCTTTCGAGAAGCCGCGTTTCGGCGACAAACCCCGCAGTGAAGAGGGCGACCGTCCGCGTCGCCAGTATGACGATAAACCGCGCCAGTACGGCGACCGTCCGCGTCAGAACGACGACCGTCCGCGCCGCCAGTTCGGCGACGGCGAGAAACCCCGTTACGACGAGGAACGCCCGCGCCGCCAGTTCGGCGACAAGCCCCGTTACGATAACGACCGCCCGCGCCGTCAGTTCGGCGATAATGACCGCCCCCGCAACGACGAGGAGCGTCCCCGCCGCCAGTTCGGCGACAAACCGGCCTACGGCGAGAAGAAGTTCGGTCCCAAGAAGTTCGGCGATAAACCCTACGGCGAGAAGAAATTCGGCGATAAGAAATTTGGCGACCGGAAATTCGGTGACCGGAAGTTTGTCGACAAACCTTTCAAACCCGGCAGGAAGCACGACGATAAACCGGCGCCTTACCCGAAGTTCAATCCTGAGAAGCAGACGGGCGAGATGCGCCTGAACCGCTTCATCGCGCAGTCGGGCATCTGCTCGCGCCGCGAGGCCGACGATTTCATCACGGCAGGCGTCGTTTCGGTCAACGGCGTGATCGTCACCGAACTGGGAACCAAGGTGCTGCCTACCGACGAGGTGAAGTTCAACGACAGCCGCGTGCAGGGCGAGAAGAAGGTCTACCTGGTGCTGAACAAGCCCAAAGGCTATGTGACCTCGCTCGACGATCCCCACGCTGGAAAGACGGTTATGGAACTGGTCGACGGAGCCTGCACGGAACGTATCTACCCGGTGGGGCGTCTCGACAAGAACAGCCTCGGCCTGCTGTTGTTCACCAACGACGGCGACCTTACCAAGCAACTTACGCATCCTTCCTACAAGAAGAAGAAGATTTACCAGGTGACGCTCGACAAACCCTTGACGCGCGCCGACATGGACAAGATCGCCGAAGGCGTTACGCTGGAGGACGGCGAGATTTTTGCCGACGAGATATCCTACGTCAAGGAGAACAAGCAGGAGGTGGGCATCGAGATTCACTCGGGCCGCAACCGCATTGTGCGCCGTATCTTCGAATTCCTGGGTTACACCGTGACCAAGCTCGACCGCGTTTACTACGCGGGCCTTACGAAAAAGAACCTCAAACGCGGAGCGTGGCGGTTCCTTACCCGTGAGGAAGTGGAGCGCCTGAAGTCCGGCCAGTACGAATAAATTCCGATTTCAGAGGGCATCTTTCGCCCTGCCTTGTTCGCCCCGAATGGAACATACTCCGGTATGCTCCGTCCGGGGCTTGCTTTGTCAGGCCGGCATCCGTTTCTTTGGCGTCGAAATCCCGCCGTGTCCTGTTGCCGGGACTTGTTTTCCGGGGAAATGAAAATATTTGGCAAATCGGAATCAAGTTGTTACCTTTGCCGTGAATCTAAACGTACTCCGATGAGAATAAACAATTGACAGTGTCGGTTTTCGATTAAACCGACCATGGGACGACCCAAAAGTTTATCGGTTTAATGGCCTTATCCGTAAGGCCCTGTTAATTGTTCATCTATGAGTATTATTCTTAGCGGAGTATCTTTCCGCTATCAGCAGCAGACTTTATTCGAGGATGTCAGCCTGTCCGTGACCGCGGGCGCGAAGGTTTCCGTTGTCGGGAATAACGGAACCGGGAAATCCACGCTCCTGAAACTGGTCGCTGGGGAGTTCGGCGCCTCTTCGGGCAGTATCCATTGTACTTCGGCGCCTTGGTACGTTCCGCAGCAGGTCGGTGTCAGGGGTATCTCCGTGGGCCGGGCGTTGGGTGTGGACGCAAAACTGGAAGCCCTGCACGCCATCTGCAACGGCAGCGGCGATAGTGTGCATTATGATATTCTGGCCGATGACTGGGAGGTTGAATCCCGCTGCCGGGCTGCGCTCGGTTCGTGGGGACTGCCCGATGTGGATCTGGCGGCTTCGGTCGATTCGCTGAGCGGCGGCGAGAAAACGAAACTCTTTCTGGCCGGAATTTTGGTCCACCGTCCGGCGATCGTCCTGCTCGACGAACCGACCAATCATCTCGACGCCGCGGGCCGGCGGCAGTTGTACGACTTCATTGCCGATACCCGGGCGACCGTGCTGGTTGTAAGCCATGATATCGCGCTGTTGAATCTGATGGAGGCGACCTGCGAACTCACCCCCGGCGGACTGCGGCTCTACGGCGGTAATTACGAATTCTACAAAGTCTGCAAAGAGACCGAACATCAGGCTCTAGACCGGCAGGTCGAGGCTGAAGAGACCGCTTTGCGGCTGGCCCGCAGAAAAGCGCAGGAGGTGCGTGAAAGACAGGAAAAACGTTCCCGGCGGGGCGAAAGGAATAAGGCCGAACTGCCCCGTGCCATGCGGAAGAAGGCGAAGGACGACGGTGAAAGGACCTCCACGCGATTGCAGGGGAAGCATGCGGAGATTGTCGGGGAAAACCGGAGGCGATTGGGCGAACTGCGTCTCAAACAGCCCGCTGCGTGTGCTTTGAAACTGGATTTCGACGATGCGCGGCTGCACGACGGGAAATTGTTGGTTTCGGCCCGAGGCGTTAATTTCGGCTATGGTGCGGAGGGACTGCTCTGGGAGAATCCCCTCGATATCGAAATCCGGAGCGGGGAGCGCATCCATCTAGCAGGGGATAACGGCAGCGGTAAGACGACGCTGCTGAAACTGCTGACCGGGGAACTGCGGCCTACAATCGGCGAGGTGCAGTCGGCGGGTTTTTCCCACGTTTGTCTCGACCAGGAGTACAGCCGGGTCGATACTCCGCAGTCGGTGCTGGAACTGGCCCGGGAGCATAACCGGCTCAATCTTTCGGACCATGAGGTCAAACTGCGGTTACACCGCGCCCTGTTTTCGAAGGAGGTTTGGGACAAGCCCTGCAACGTGCTGAGCGGGGGTGAACGAATGCGGCTGTACCTTTGCTGTCTGATGATTTCCGACCATGTTCCCGATCTGTTCCTGCTCGACGAACCGACCAACAACCTCGATTTGCAGAGCCTTGCTATCCTGACCGCCACGATCCGCGATTACCGGGGAACGCTGCTGGTCATCTCCCTCGATGCGAAATTTGTCGAAGATATCGGTGTCACGCGGGAGGTCGGACTGGAAGCCCGGCGGCGTTAGCTCTGTTCCGGCACGCTAATGCGTATCCCGATACCAGGCGGTCTGCCGGTTTTCCACGGCGAATGTGGTCGAGGGTTCACTCACGGAGACGCCCGAATAGTGATGGACGGTGTGGTTGCCCTGTCCGTAGGCCGAATAGAAACGCGCTGTGTGCAGGCGGCTTTCCGCCGGAAATGCACGGTCGAGTCGTGCTGTGAATTCGTCGATAAGCGCCGGCTCGTTTTTGTGGCTCAGGGCGACATAGTGCCCCAGGTCGTAGAAAAGCGGGGTGCTGCCGCCCTTGTAATACTGAAGTTCGTTGATGTCGAACGCCTGCTTCTCCTTTTCGTTGATGCGCTGCATCACCTCGGCCAGGGCATCCAGTTCCGACATCACGGCCAAGGATATGCAACCCGACTGCTCTTTCCATTTCGTATTCTGATAGTCGTTTTGGTAGAGGTTCCAGAACTCCCAGCAGGCTTTTGCGAGCCGCTCCGAAACCGCACTTGTCTCGAACAGGCGGGGGACGATCCGGGTATAGGGGAACCCGTCGCCCATGACCTCGCAGGGCGATGCCACGATGTACCCGACGACCGAACGCAGGTCGTAGAGCGTCTCGATATTGGCCATAAAACAGTCGTCGAAGATCAGGTAGTCGAAGCGGTGGGCGAGCGATTCGAGCGCTGCAGCCAGTTCCGTGATGTTGAGTTCGTAGCCCGAATCGCCGAACGAACGCGTCTGCTTGGCGCCCGGAACCGGGGTCCAGACATCGTTCGGCGGCGACTGCCGCATCGAGTAGGGAATCGTGCCGCTGCTGGCCGGAACCCACGCTTTGCCGTGGCAGCCGATGATCAGTCCGTAGTTCTGTGCCGGGGCCAGTTCCGCCGCATCGGCAAACAACTGCTGCACATGGACTGCAGACCCGGCGTTGAAACAGTCGTAGGTTTTCAGCGTCGACGTTTCACATCGGTTGGTCACGGCATCGTAATAAATCTCCTGCAGGACCGCCGACGAATGCTTTTCGGGCTGGTAGCAGACCAGTATGCGTCCGTCGCCCGGAACCTGGTTGGTGACGGCCTCGCGGACACCCTCGATGTTGTTTTCGTAATAGCTGATCAAACTCCGTCCGGGCATGTAGAGCAGGACGGTCTGGGCCGCCACGGCCGGTTTCTGGAAGACCCCGACCGGGTAATCGCCCTTGTCGGCCGAGAAATGCACCGTGATTGTGCCCAGCTTGCGGCGCTGGTTGGCGGGATTGGCTTCGGTCGTTCTGACCGTCACTTTCGTCTCCCCGCGGGCGCCGTTGTCCGGCGTGACCGAGAACCCCTCTCCGGTGTACGACAGCGTCCACGCCGCATCGGCCGTAACGTTGAATACGGCCTCGGCCGAGGCGTCGCACGCCAGGAGAATCTCTTCCGGCGAAACCTGTATTCGGTATTCGCGGTCCTTTTCGCAGGCCGCGAGTGTCAGCAGCAGGAGCAGGCCGAGCGTATGCCGGAGCGGTTTCATCATTTATACGTGCGGGGTTTGAGGTTGTTGAACTGCCAGGTGCGGTCGCGCTGGTAGGTGTAACCTTCGGGCTTGTTCCGGTAAACGCGTCCGAAATCGAAATAATAGCCTTTGATTTTCTTGCCGTCGACCACATAGGGGACGGTCAGCGGCACGAATTCTACCGTGCGGCTGATGATGCGGGCTTTACCGAAGGAGAATCCCTCGGCGGCCAGCACATCGAGCGCGTGGTCGAACATCAGCACGTGGCGCGGGCTCTTCTGCGTCAACCCGTCGCCCGTGGCGAGGATCGCGCGGATCACGCCGTTCATGCGGTCCGAGTAGGCTTTTTCCTGCTCCTTGTCGCCCAGCGCCCCGTAGGCGAACGACATCAGGTTGAGGATTTTAGGGCTGAACGGATCGTGCTTCAGGGCGTCGGTCCCCACCGAAATCATCGTTTCCAGCGTGGCGGCGTCGGGTTTGTCGGGGTCGATGCCCGAGGCCATCATCAGCAGTTTGTCCAGATCGGGGTTCAGGGCCAGCGGCTTGTAGTCGTCCCGGTAGGCGTAACCGTAGTAGAGGTAGTGGTAATCCTCGTCGGTCAGCGTCGCGTCGCCGGCGTTGTAACGCATCATCAGCCCGGGGTAATAGAAGGGCGATTCCGCGTTCATCGTCCGGTCGAGGATCATCTCTTCGTCGGGAACCTTGGCGGCGGCCAGTGCCGGAACCAGCAGCATAAGAAGCAGCAATCGTTTCATATCGGTCGTTTCTGGTACGAACGCAAATTTAGCGCAAATCGTATTTGGCGATCAGTCCTTTGAACTTTTCGCGCAGCTTTTCCGATCCGGCGACCAGCGGGAGGCGCATCGTGTCGCCGATGCGTTTCATCACCGAGAGGGCGCATTTCACCCCCACGGGGTTGCCCTCCTCGAAGAGCGCGTGTACGGCTTCGTCGAGTGTGGCGTAGATTTTTTCCGCCGCTTCGAAATCGCCCGCCTTGGCGAGGTTTACGCACTCCATGAACCGTTGCGGGAAGGCGTTCGCCGCCACGGAAATCACGCCGTCGCCGCCGCGGCGCATCAGTTCGAGCGTCATGCCGTCGTCGCCCGACAGCACGAGGAATCCCTCGGGACGGTTGTCCAGGATGCGCTGCATCTGGCAGATGTCGCCCGATGCCTCCTTGATGCCGATGACGTTCTTGAAATCGGTGGCGCACCGGAGCGTGGTTTCGGCCGTCATGTTGACGCCCGAGCGGCCCGGGATGTTGTAGAGGATCACCGGCAGGGGCGAGTGGGCCGAGACGGTACGGAAATGCTGGTAAAGGCCCTCCTGCGAAGGTTTGTTGTAATAGGGCGTAACGCTCAGGATGGCGTCGGCGCCGCGCAGGTCGAATTCGCGCAGCTGGTCGAGCACCTCCGACGTGGAGTTACCTCCGCAGCCCATTACCAGCGGGACGCGCCCGGCGATCTGGTTGGTGATGAACATGGCGATCACGGCGCGTTCGGGCATATAGAGGGTAGGGGTTTCGGCCGTAGTGCCGAGTGCGACGATATAATCCACGCCGCCTTCGATCACGTAGTCGATCATGCGGGCCAGTGCTTTGTAGTCCACACGGCCGTCTGCGGTAAAGGGGGTGATCATTGCGGCGCCTACGCCGGAAAGTTTGGATTGGAGCATAAATACTTGTAATTTTTAATTCTTAATTCTTCATTCAAAAAAGTTCTCCCTGCTGCGGAGCCTCCCCGGCCGGACCGTCGCCTTCGACCATCCGGATGAATTCCTCTTCCGAAATGATCTTTATGCCCAGTTTCTCGGCCTTCTTGAGTTTTGCCGGGCCCATGTTGTCGCCCGCTACGATGTAGTCTACGCTGCCCGACACCGCCGCGAGGTTCTTGCCTCCGTGCAGTTCGATCAGCTCCTTCATTTCGTCGCGGCTTCGCGTGAACTTGCCCGAAACCACGAAACTCTTTCCCGCCAGCGCTTCCGACGCCAGTTCGCGCGCTTCGGCTTCGAATTGCAGCCCGGCTTCGCGCAGGCGGCGGATAATCCGCAGGTTCGCCTCCTCGGCGAAGTACTCGATGATCGCGTCGGCGATTCGTCCGCCCACCTCGTCGGCCTCGACCAACTCTTCGCGCGTAGCCTTCATCACGGCGTCCAGCGATCGGAAATGCTCGGCGAGGTATTTGGCCGTGGTCTCGCCCACGAAGCGGATGCCCAGTCCGAACAGTACGCGCTGGAAGGGAACCTGCTTCGACCGTTCGATCGACCGGATGATGTTGTCGGCCGACTTCTCGCCCAGCCGGGGCAGGGGGGCCAACTGCCCGGCATGCAGGTCGTAGAGGTCTGCCACGTCGCGCACGAGGCCGTTCTCGTAGAGCAGTTCGACGGTCTCTTCGCCCAGTCCGTCGATGTCGAGGGCCTTGCGGCGGATGAAGTGGATGATGCGTCCGATAATCTGGGGGCGGCATCCGCTTTGGTTGGGGCAGTAGTGCTTGGCTTCCCCCTCGTAGCGCACCAGCGGCGTTCCGCACTCGGGACATACGGTGATGTATTCGAACGGCCGGCTGTCGGCGGGTCGCTGCGAGAAGTCCACGCCGATGATTTTCGGGATGATCTCGCCGCCCTTCTCGACGTAAACCATATCGCCCGGGCGGATGTCCAGCAGGGCCATCTGCTCGGCGTTGTGCAGCGTCGCGCGCCGCACGGTGGTTCCGGCCAGCAATACCGGTTCGAGGTTGGCCACGGGCGTAATGGCTCCCGTGCGGCCTACCTGGAACGACACGCTGTCGAGACGCGTCGAGGCCTGTTCGGCTTTGAATTTATAGGCTACGGCCCACTTGGGGGCTTTGGCCGTAAAGCCCAACTGACGGCGCACGGCGAAATCGTTGACCTTGATGACTACGCCGTCCGTGGGGAAGGGCAGTTTGCGCCGCGCCTCGTCCCAGTGGTTGATATAGGCGTCGATCTGGTCGGCGTTGTGGCAGATACGCGCCGCATCCGAGACCTTGAAGCCCCATTCGCGGGCTTTTTGGAGACTCTCCCAATGGCTCGTGAACGGCAGTTCGTCGCCAGCCAGTTGATAGAGCGTGCAATCCAGTCCGCGCTTGGCCACGACGGCCGACGACTGCTGCTTGAGCGTTCCGGCGGCGGCGTTGCGGGGATTGGCGAAGAGCTGCTCGCCGTTGGCCTCGCGCTCGGCGTTGAGCCTGTCGAACGAGGCGTAGGGCATCAGTATTTCGCCCCGGATTTCGAAATAATCGGGCCAGTCCTCCCCGCGCAGGCGCAGGGGGACCGAACGCACCGTGCGGACGTTGGCCGTCACGTCGTCGCCCTCGACGCCGTCGCCGCGCGTTACGGCGCGCAGAAGCCGTCCGTGTTCGTAGGTGAGCGAGATGGCCGTGCCGTCGAATTTCAGTTCGCAGACGTAGTCCGTCGGTCCGGCTTCCCGTTCGATGCGGCCGATGAACTCGTGCAGTTCGTCGAGCGAGTAGGTGTTGCCCAGCGACAGCATCGCATAACGGTGCTTTACCGTCTGGAATTCAGCCGTAAGGTCGCTTCCCACCCGCACCGAAGGCGAGTTGGGGTCGGCATACTCGGGATGCGCGCGCTCCAGGTCCTGGAGTTGGCGCATCATGGCGTCGAACTCGAAATCCGAAATCTCGGGGGCGTTTTCGACGTAATATTTGAAGTTATGCAGTTCGAGCTGGCGGCGCAGCTCTTCGATCCGTTCGCGTACCATATTATGAATAATAACGTGGGTAAAGTTACATATTTTGTCTTTAAGAAGGAGTTAATTTGGCGTAAATTCAAAAAAAATGCAAAAAATAATTGCAGATGGGGTGCGATATTCAAATTTTGCTTATAATTGCAAAAAATTTCGAGACACTAACATGACTAAACAGAATATCGTGAAGAAGCATATCGCTACCAGTTTTCATAACCTCAGCCCCGAGTTGCAGGAGGCTGTCAAGGCAAAATATCCGCTGGGATTCACCGATGCGATGATTCGTGTCGACAAGCCCAACGGTGATTTTTTCTATGCCGTACCCTATGATACGGATGAAATAGCGTATATGGTAAAGGTCGATGTAAAGGTCGACGACAATTCGCACGAAGACGACGAGAAGGACTATTACGACGACGAAATCAAGGGCGCCGACGACATCCAGAGCGACGACGACAATTCGGACGGGGCGGATAATTCCGACGACGACGTGAATATCTGACACAGCCTATGATTCGCGCCCTTCCCGCCCTGCTTGTTCTGCTCGGCACGGCCTGCGGCCTTGCCGAAGACGAGCGCGACGAGAAGAACAAATACATCTACCTGACATTCTACGACAAGGCCTTCGAGACTTACTGCCTCGGAGCGTTCGATGTCGACGGCGACGGACGCATTTCGCGCTACGAGGCGCAGCGCGTCCTGCGCATGGACTGTTCGGAGCGGGGCATTGCGTCGCTTTCCGACCTGAAGGAGTTCACGCGCCTCGAGCGGCTCGATTGCCGGGGCAATACGCTCTCGCAGTTGGATGTGACGATGACGCGCCTCGAACGGCTCGACTGTTCGGACAACGACCTCGTGTCGCTCGACGTGAACGGCTTGCGCGGCCTTACGGACCTGAATTGCAGCGGCAACCGCCTGCCGCGCCTCGATTTGCAGTCGAACGCTTCGCTGGCGTCGCTCGACTGTTCGGACAATGCCCTCGCGGGGACGCTCGACCTGACGGCCTGCGCCTCGGCGTTGCGTGCCGATGTGCGGAGCAATCCCGACCTGGCGACTGTCCGCTGCCTCGCCGCACAGGGCGTCTCGTTCGACGGGCGGACCGAAATCGTCCGGGACTGAGATCGGCCCCGGCACGGTGGACCGGCCTTCCGTTTCCCCGGTCCCGGTTCGCATTATTTCCCCTTTTTCGACAAAACGCTTTCCTTTTCAAACCGTTTTTCTTTATAATTTGTTGAAAAGTCTGTGCGGGGCTTTGGGCGTTTCGGATAATAATTCGTACCTTTGAATGCAAAAAATGTCTTTTGCAAACATAAAACAGAACCGGATACAATGAAAAAAGTTGACGTTATCCTCGGCCTGCAATGGGGTGACGAGGGCAAAGGGAAGGTTGTGGACGTGCTGACGCCCCGCTATGAGGTGGTAGCCCGTTTCCAGGGCGGTCCCAATGCCGGTCACACCTTGGAATTCAACGGCGAGAAATACGTGCTCCGCTCGATCCCTTCGGGCATTTTCCAGGGCGGCAAGACCAACATCATCGGCAACGGCGTGGTGATCGACGCAATCCTCTTCCGCGAGGAAGCCGAAGCGCTGGCCGCCAGCGGTCATGACCTCACCAAGCAACTCTGCATTTCGAAAAAAGCCCACCTGATTCTGCCTACGCACCGCATTCTCGATGCTGCGTACGAGGCTGCGAAGGGCAGCGCCAAGATCGGTACGACGGGCAAGGGCATCGGCCCCACCTATACCGATAAGGTAAGCCGCAACGGCATGCGCGTCGGCGACCTGCTGAGCGCCGACTTCGAAAGCATCTATGCTGCCGCCAAGGCGCGTCACGAGAAGATCCTCAAAAGCCTCGACTACCGATACGACATCACCGAACTGGAAAAACAGTGGTTCGAGGCCGTGAAATACCTCCGCCGTTTCCACATCATCGACAGCGAATATTTCGTCAACGACTGCCTCTCGCAGAACAAGTCGATCCTGGCCGAAGGCGCCCAGGGTACGCTTTTGGACGTGGATTTCGGTTCCTATCCGTTTGTCACCTCTTCGAATACCGTCTGCGCGGGCGTCTGCACCGGACTGGGCATCGCCCCCAACCGTATCGGCGAGGTCTTCGGCATCTTCAAGGCCTATTGCACGCGCGTGGGCAGCGGACCGTTCCCCACGGAGCTGTTCGACGAGACGGGCGACAGGCTGTGCAGCATCGGCCATGAGTTCGGAGCCGTCACGGGGCGCAAGCGCCGCTGCGGATGGCTGGACATGGTAGCCCTGAAATATTCGATCATGATCAACGGCGTGACGCAGCTCATCATGATGAAGTCCGACGTGATGAACGATTTCGATACGATCAAGGTGGCTACGGCCTACGAGATCGGCGGTCGCAGCACTTCGGAGTTCCCCTACGAGATCACCGACGACTTGAAACCGGTCTACACCGAGTTCGAAGGTTGGAAATGTGACCTGCGCCAATTCACCCGTTACGAAGAGTTCCCCGAGGCGTTTAAACGCTATGTGGAGTTTATCGAGCGGCAGACGGGTGTACCTGTAAAGATTATTTCCGTAGGCCCCGACCGCGGCGAGACCATCGTTCGCTAGCATCGCATCCCGACCTGAAAGGAGTGGTTCGGGATGCGTTTTTGCGTTATCCCCGGCCGTATTCCAACCGAAATTCCAGCCGCGGCCGAATGCCGCGATCGTGCCGTATGGCGGAAATGTAACAGAAAACTTAATTGTAACATTTAACTTATATGAAAAAACCACTTAAAATTGTTGTCTTGGCCAAGCAGGTTCCCGATACCCGCAACGTGGGCAAGGACGCGATGACGCCCGAAGGGACGGTCAACCGCGCCGCGCTTCCGGCCATCTTCAATCCCGAGGACCTCAATGCGCTGGAAGCTGCCCTGCAGTTGAAGGACCGCGTCGAAGGTTCTACGGTCCATATCCTCACGATGGGTCCGCAGCGTGCCGCCGACGTTATCCGCGACGCGATGTTCCGCGGCGCCGACGGCGGTTACCTGCTCTCGGGCCGTGAATTTGCCGGTTCGGATACGCTGGCTACCTCTTACGCCCTTTCGTGTGCGATGAAGAAAATCGCTCCCGACGTGATCTTCGCAGGCCGCCAGGCCATCGACGGCGACACGGCGCAGGTAGGTCCGCAGGTTGCCGAGAAACTCGGTCTTCCGCAGGTGACCTATGCCGAGGAGATTCTCGAAGTCAAGGAGGGTGCGCTGGTTATCAAGCGCCGCCTGGAGCATGGTACGGAGGTTGTCGAATGCCCGATTCCTTCGGTCGTTACGGTCAATGCCTCGGCTGCCGAGTGCCGCCCGCGCAACGCCCGCCGCGTGATGAAGTACAAGGGAGCCCTCGCCGGCTCGGAGATCGCCGCAGCGCCCGAATCGCCCGCCGCACAGCGCGCCGCCGCGAAGGAGTACCTCCGCATCGTGGAGTGGGCTGCCGCCGATGTCGATCCCGATCCGTCGCAGCTCGGCCTTACGGGCTCGCCCACGAAGGTCAAAAAGATCGAGAACGTGGTTTTTGCAGCGAAGGAGGCCAAGAAACTCACCGCTGCCGACAACGACATCAATTCCCTTATGGTTGAACTCATCGCGAGCCATACGCTCGGTTAATGCGTTTTTTTGAGATGAACAATATATTCGTATATATCGAGATGGAGGGCGGCAAGGTCGCCGACGTGAGTCTCGAACTGCTTACCAAAGGCCGCGAACTGGCCACGACGCTCGGGGTTAAACTCGACGCTGTTGTGCTGGGCCACAACCTCGCAGGCATCGAAAAGGAGTTGGCCAAATACGGGGCCGACACCGTCTGGACGGCCGATGACGAACTCTTCGCCCCGTTCCGCACACTGCCCCATACGGCTGTCCTGTGCGGGCTGATCGAGCAGGAGAAACCCCAGATCGCCTTGTTCGGCGCTACGCCCGTGGGCCGCGACTTCGCTCCGCGCGTATCGTCGGCGCTGCACAGCGGCCTTACGGCCGACTGTACGCAGCTCGAAATCGGCGACCATAAGGATGCCAAGACGGGCCAGGAGTATAAGAATCTCCTCTACCAGATTCGTCCCGCTTTCGGCGGCAACATCATCGCTACGATCGTCAATCCCGACCACCGTCCGCAGATGGCTACCGTCCGCGAGGGTGTGATGCGCAAGGAGTATGCAGCCAAACCCGGCGCGGGTGAGGTGAAGGCGATCGACTGGAAGAAATTCGTCAAAGATACGGACCTCGCCGTGAAGATCATCGAGCGCCAGATCGAAGAGCGCAAGATCGACATCAAGGGTGCAGGCATCATCGTCGCCGGCGGTTACGGCATGGGTTCGAAGGAGAACTTCAAACTCGTGCACGAGTTGGCCGATGTCCTGGGCGGCGAAGTGGGCGCCAGCCGTGCCGCTGTCGACGCAGGCTTTACGGAGCATGCCCGCCAGGTAGGCCAGACGGGTGTCACGGTACGTCCGAAACTGTACATCGCCTGCGGCATCTCGGGGCAGATCCAGCACACGGCCGGCATGGACCAGTCGTCGATGGTCATTTCGATCAACAACGACCCCGAAGCCCCGATCAACAAGATCGCCGACTACGCCATCACGGGCGATGTCAATGAGATTATCCCCAAGATGATTAAGTACTACAAACAAAACTCGAAGTAATGGCTAATTTCTTTTCAGATAATAAGGATTTGCAGTTCCACCTCCAGCATCCGTTGATGCGCAAGATCGTGGAGCTGAAAGAGCGCGGTTTCGCGGAGAAGGACCTCTACGACTACGCACCGCAGGATTTCGACGACGCGATGGACAACTACCGCCGCGTGCTGGAGATCGCCGGTGAGGTCTGCGGCGAGGTGATCGCACCTAACGCCGAGGGCGTGGACCACGAAGGCCCGCGTGTGGTCAACGACCATGTGGAGTATGCTTCGGGTACGGTGGTGAACATGAAGGCGGTCGTCGATGCGGGCCTGAGCGGCATGACGCTTCCGCGTAAATACGACGGCCTGAACTTCCCGCTCATCTGCTTCGTGATGGCCAACGAGATGGTGGCCCGCGCCGATGCCAGCTTCGAGAACATCTGGGGCTTGCAGGACTGTGCCGAGACGCTCAACGAATTCGCCTCGGAGGAGATCAAGCAGAAATACCTGCCGTGGGTTTCGGCCGGTGCTACCTGCGCCATGGACCTTACGGAGCCGGATGCCGGTTCGGACCTCGGCGCCGTGATGCTGAAGGCTACCTGGTCGGAGGAGAAGCAGACGTGGCTGCTGAACGGCGTGAAGCGTTTCATCACCAACGGCGACGGCGAGGTTTCGCTCGTGCTGGCGCGTACCGAAGAGGGTACGACCGACGCCCGCGGCCTCTCGATGCTGGTCTATGACAAGCGCGACGGCGGCGTGAAGGTGCGCCGTATCGAGAATAAACTCGGCATCAAGGGATCGCCGACGTGCGAACTGGTCTTCACGAACGCCCCGGCGCAGTTGGTCGGCGACCGGAAGATGGGTCTTATCAAGTATGTGATGTCGCTGATGAACGCCGCCCGCCTGGGTATCGGCGCGCAGTCGGTCGGCACGTGCGAGGCCGCTTACCGCGAAGCGTTGAAATACGCCCACGAGCGCGCCCAGTTCGGCAAACCCATTATCCAGTTCGCTGCCGTTTCGGAGATGCTTTCGAACATGAAGGCCAAAGTGCAGGGCGTGCGTGCGCTGTTGTACGAAACCGCCCGCTTCGTCGAGGTCTACAAGCAGTACGGCCACATCGCACAGGAGCGTTCGCTCGAATCGGAGGAGCGTCAGGAGATGAAGTTCTACAACCGCCTTGCCGACGGTTTCACCCCGCTTGTGAAACTGTTCTCGTCGGAGTACGCCAACCAACTGGCTTACGATGCGATCCAGATTCACGGCGGTTCGGGCTTCATGAAGGATTATCCCTGCGAGCGCCTCTACCGCGATGCGCGCATCATGAATATCTACGAGGGAACCTCGCAGTTGCAGGTCGTAGCGGCCATCAACGCCGTGACGAAGGGCACGTTCCTGGAGCAGATCGAGCGTTACGCCGCCGAGAGCTACACCGAGGCGATGTGTCCCGTGGTCACGAAGCTCAAGGAGCTGACCGTGAAGTTCTCGGAGATGCAGGCCCGCGTCGAGGCCGGGGACAAGGAGGTCTGCGGATTCAAGGATTTCCATGCCCGCCGTCTGGTCGAGACCGCCGGTCATATCATCATCACCTACCTGCTGGCCCGCCAGGCCTGCGAGGTGGAGGATTATGCCGCTTCGGCACGTATTTTCTGCAAACTCGCCGAAAGCAAGATTTCGGAGGCCTACACCTACGTGATGAACTCCACGACGGAGGATGTCGCGCTGTTCAAGGCCGTCGAGCAGGAGAATTGAGCCGGGTTCCGGCCCGTTTGAAGAGGGGAGGGTTCGTGATGAACTTTCCCCTTTTTGCCGCCTGTGCGTTACTGTCGGTTGACCGGATTGGTTTCATTGCGTGATTTTTGTTATATTCGTCGTTGTAAAACCAAAAACAGAAAATTATGATCCGAAAAATGCTGATGGTTGCAGTCGTCGTACTGATGGCTGTGCCCGCTCTTGCCCAGGGATCGCGCCGCAGCGAGGTTTCCGTCTCCTACGGCGTCGCTCCCGTCACCGACTGGATTGATTCGTACAGCAACATCCTGACCGGGGTTTTCTCGGGCTCGGATACCGACCTCAAAGGATGGGGCGCCGTTACGGTGGGGTACAGTTTCCGCCTGATCGGCAGCCTGCGCCTCGGAGCGCAGGTTGTCTATTCCTCGAACACGCAGGAGGTCAAACGTATCGGTTCGGAGATCAAGAACCGTTACTGGTCGCTGCTGCCCAACGTGAAGTGGAACTGGCTGAATCTGAAAGTCGTCTCCTTCTATTCGCGGCTCGGTGCAGGCGCTGCGTTCTCCAAGGCCAAGGTTGACGGCCAGAGCGAAAAATCGACGCTCTTCGCCTTCCAGGTCTCGCCTGTCGGCGTCGAGGTCGGAGGCCGCATCGCGGCTTATGCCGAAGCCGGTATCGGTACGTCGGGTTGTCTGCTGGTCGGAGCCCGGTATCGCTTCTGACGCTTGCACGGACCCGAAAAAAAGGGACGCATTCCGTGATGGAATGCGTCCCTTTTCGTTTGCGGGTTGTCCCGCGGATTCTTATGCCTTCACGGCCTCTTTCCCGGCCATCACGCAGCGCGTCGTGCCGAAGATGTTGAGGTTGAGGTGTCCGGCGATGTAGGCCAGCGCTTTCTGGGCTTTTACCGAGTTCCCGGCTCCATCCAGCGGGGGAGCGAACGCCGCAACGCCCATCACGCCCGGCACGACGCCCATGATACCGCCGCCGACACCCGTTTTGGCGGGCAGTCCCGTCGTAAAGAGCCAGTCGCCCGTGTGCTCGTAGAATCCCACGGTCGCCATCATCGAAGCGATTTTGGGCGTGAGTTCCGGTTTGAATACGGACTTTTTCGTCACCGGATTCACGCCGCTGTTGGCGATCGTCGCGGCCATCGTGGCCAACTGCTTGGCCGTAATGCCGATCGAGCATTGGCGCGTGTAGATGTCCAGCGCCATGTCGGGATCGTCGTAGATGCGGTTGTAGTTCTTCAGCAGCCACGCGATCGACTTGTTGTTGAAATTGGTAGCCGTCTCCGACTTGTAGAGTTCGTCGATCACCTCCACGTCCGAACCCGCCAGGTCGGCGATGAACGAAATGATGGATTTCCATTTGCCGTCGCTGTCGCCCACGGGCTTGACCATCGAACAGGCCGAAATGGCTCCGGCGTTTACGAGCGGCGTCGAGGGATGGTCATTTTCCAGCAGGATGGCCATGATCGAGTTGAAGGGGAGTCCCGTGGCGTCGGCGCCGATCTTGTCGAGAATCTCCTGTCCGCTGTACTGGTTCATGGCGAGGATTGCCGTGGGGACCTTCGATACCGATTCGATACCGAATTTGTAGTCCACGTCGCCTACGGCTACTACGTCGCCGTCGGGCAGGCAGGCTGCGACGCCGAAGAGGTTCGACGGTACGTTGGCCAGGTAGGGTATATAGTCGGCGTTTTTGCCGCCGGTTTCGCTTTTGCAGCGGTCATAAGCCATCTGGATGGCCTCTTGAACCGCTTGTTTGTCGATTTTCTGGATCATGATTTACTTATTTCGTTGATTGGTTGTTATTGGCTGAAGACGGGTTCTGCGTCGGAGCGGTTGTTGCCGCTGCGGGAGCTGCGACCTTGGCCTGCGTTTCCCAATGGAAGGGGGCGAAGTCGGCGGCCGCCTGGGGGTCTTTCCACGACGGCTTGCGCATCGCGTAGATGACGAACGGGGCGCCTACGACTACCACGCAGCCGATGATCAGCACCGAGAACCAGACGGTGTTGCTGCCCGTTGCGATCTGGCTGGGCGGCACGAAGCTCAGGATGAAGGCCAGCAATGCGCCGCAGAAGCCGAGGCATCCGAGGAACCACATCAGGCCGTTGCCTTTGCCCAGGCGGAACGGACGTGCCGTGCCCTTCATCTTGTAGCGCAGCACGATGGCTGCCGAGAACATCAGCATGTACATGATCAGGTACAGCAGTACGGTCAACTGCGAGAGAATCTGGTAGAACGACTGTACCGAAGGCATCACGACGAACAGCAGTGCCAGCAGTGTTACGACACAGCCCTGGATCAGCAGGATGTTTTTCTGCACGCCGTTTTTGTTGGTTTTCTGGAAGAACGGGGGCAGGTAACCGGCCTTACCCACGGCAAAGATACCCTTCGAGGGACCTGCCACCCAGGTGAGCACGCCTGCCAGCACGCCGAACATCAGGGCGATGGCGATGATCGGTCCGGCCCACGAAATGTGGAGGTAGTGGAAGTAGTTGTCGAAGCCCACGAGCAGCGACTGCGTGAGGCTGATGTCCTTGGCGGGAATGATGAATCCCAGCGAGAACGTACCCAGCACGAAGATGCAGACCGTTACGAGCGAACCGATGATGATGGCCTTTGGGTAGTTTCGCGATGGGTTTTTCACGTCCATGACGTGTATACCCATCATCTCCATACCCGCATAGAAGAGGAAGATACTGCTGGCCAGTACGAGGTTGTCGAATTTGGACAGGTCGGGGAAAAAGCCCTGCGACATATCCATATGGTTGTGCCCGCCGGTCGAAATGTAGATGATGCCGAGGATGATCAGCAGGCCCGCGGGAATGATCGTACCGATCATACCGCCCCATTTACTGATCTTTCCGACCCATCCCAGTCCTTTCAGTGCGATGAACGTGGCGATCCAGTAGATGGCCAGCACCATGCAGAGCGTGAAGACCTTGTTCGAGGCCAGCGCTGCGTCGTGCGTATCGTTCATGCCGATGAATGCGATCGACACGGCTCCGAAGGTCAGCACCGTCGGATACCAGATCGTCGACTCGATCCATTGCAGCCAGATTGCGAGGAATCCCGTGCGTGCGCCGTAGGCTTCGCCCACCCAGCGGAAAACGCCGCCCTGTTTGTCGGAGAACATTGCTGCCAGCTCGGCGGCGACCATGGCCGTCGGGATGAGGAACACGATGGCTGCAAACAGGTAATAGAATGCCGACGAAAGTCCGTATACCGCCTCCGCAGGCAGTCCGCGCAAACTCACTACGGCAGTCACGTTCATAATTGCGAGTGTCATGACACTCAATTTGAACCCGGTACTTGTGGTAGTTTTCTTTACATCCATAATGAATTAATTTGGTTTTTTGACGCTTTGGGATGTTACAACTACCGTGCAAATCGGGTTTGAACCTTTATTTCGGGGGTCGAGACACTTGATTCTTGCCGGAAAAAAACTATATTTGCCAAAGAAAGAATGGCGAAGACCACAGTCGGCTTTTCCCGACGCGGAGTGTCTCTGCGCCTAAATACGATACTTATGCAACGCATCCTGATCCTCCTGCTGGCGGCCCTGTGTGTCGCCTCGTGCGGCCGCCGCCGGAACGCTTCCCCGCAGCAGACCGAGACCACCGCGTCCCGCCCGCGGGTCTTCCTTCCGGCCATCGCCCCCTCGGGCCTCTCCCCGGAAGAGCAGCGCGACTACCTCCGCTGGCACTACTGGGACCGCTTCGATTTCGCCGATACGCTTTTCGTCTCCCTTGCCGACACCGTGCAGATGGTCGAAGCCTACGCCCGCTATATCGCGTTGATTTCCGACCGGCCGGCTGATTCGGCTCCGATGGATTCGCTGATGCACCGGGCCTCGTCGTCGAAGCAGATGCTCGACTATTTCGCGATGCTTGCCGATCAGGTGCTGCACGACCCCAACTCGCCGCTGCGCAACGACGAATTCTACATCCCCGTGCTTCGGGCGCAGCTTGCCAGCCCTTTTTACGACGAATACGAGCGCATTGCCCCGCAGTACGACCTGAACATGGCCATGCAGAACCGTCTCGGGCAGCCCGCCAACGATTTCCGCTATACGCTCGCTTCGGGGGCTTCGGGGACGCTTTACGGTGTGAAAGCCGAATATGTATTGCTGTTCATCAATAATCCCGGCTGCCCGATGTGCCGCGAAATCCGCGAAGCCATCACTTCGTCGCCGATGCTTTCGATGATGATCGAACGGGGACAGCTCAAGGTGCTGGCGCTCTATCCCGACGAGGACCTCCGGGAGTGGCGCGACTACCGCGACCATATCCCGGCATCGTGGATCAATGCCTATGACAAGGGATGTGTCATGCGCGAAAAGAGCCTCTACGACCTGGGGGCTATTCCGGCGATGTACCTGCTGGACCGCGACAAACGCGTGCTGGTGAAGGATTCGACCGATGTATCCTACATCGAGGAGGTGATCGACCGCCACGCCTGACCCGTCTGGGAGACGGGCTTTAGGGGCGGCGGGCGGTTTATACGCTCCCTGTCCGGTTCTGCACCGGGGTATAAGCGTTTCTTATCGGGCCATCAGAAAAGACAATCGGAAATCTATACGGGCTTCGTCCTGAATTGCTATCTTTGCACTACAAACAGAATACATCACACACTAAACATTTGAAAGATTATGGCAAAGAAATGGCGTTGTACCGTATGCGGTTACATTCACGAAGGTCCCGAGGCTCCCGATCAGTGCCCGATGTGCAAAGTCGGCAAAGAGAAGTTCGTAGAACTCATTGAGGCCGAGGGCGACCTGGATTTCGTAACGGTACACAAGATCGGCGACGGCAAGGGCGCCAGCAAAGAACTCTGGGAAGGTCTCCAGAATCATTTCATGGGCGAATGCACCGAGGTGGGCATGTATCTGGCGATGAGCCGTCAGGCCGACCGCGAGGGGTATCCCGAGATCGCCGAGGCCTACAAGCGTTACGCGTGGGAAGAGGCCGAGCACGCCTCGAAGTTCGCCGAGCTGATCGGCGAGGTGGTTTGGGACACCAAAACCAACCTCGAAAAGCGTATGAACGCCGAGTGCGGCGCCTGCGAGGACAAAATGCGCCTGGCCCGTATGGCCAAGGAGGAGAATCTCGACGCCGTGCACGATACCGTACACGAGATGGCCAAGGACGAGGCTCGCCACGGCAAGGGCTTCGAAGGGCTCTACAAACGCTACTTTAAGTAGTTTTCGATTTTACAGGGCTTTTTTGCCCTGACATGTCCGGCCCGAACGGGAATACGTTTGTATTTTTCGTCCGGGCCGGATTACGTTAGGCCGAAACACGAACCGCTGAAATCGGAAACGCGGTTCGGTGCAAGTTCGAAAGGTCCGTTCTGCGAAGGCCCGTGCGGAGATGGCGGCGCAACCCTTCACGGAAGGCCTGAAAAATGCCGGTGCATTTTCTTGCATCGGCATTTTTCATTTTTTCTGTAACTCCTCGCGGAGCTTTAGAAAGAGAGAAACCTTTCCGGCGACCCATTCGTAACCTGTTTGCGCTGCACGTGCCACCTCGTAAACCGTTTCGGCCTGCCGGCGGATTTGTTCCACGGCATCGCGTATCGCCGACAGGTATATGACGATTGCGAGGACGGCGAAAAAACCGCCTACGATCAGCGCCGAGGCGATGAACGAGCCTGTTACGGCCGAAAGCCAGATGACCAGTGCCGTGAGCAGCAGCAGGATGGCTATGGCCGCAGTCGTTACGAAGAACAGCAGTGCGGTCACAAAACGGCCGCCGGAAGGTTTATTCTCCATCGTTACACTGTGTAGTGCGGGTCATTTCTCGTCGCATTTGCAGCGGGCTTCCTCGATCTGCTCCTCCACCCGGCTGAGTTTGCCTTTCACCTTGTCGATCTCGTCGTCGATCGAGTCTTTGATTTTCTGGCGCAGTTCAGGGCCCGACTGGGGCGTGAAAAGCATTGTGAGGGCCGAACCGATGATCATGCCGCCCACGAGCGATACGATGGCAATTCCTGTGTTTTTCATAGTTGCTGAAAGTTTAAATTCAGCATTTGAACTTGCAAAGTCCGGGCCAAAGCCTTACCTTTGAACGTATGATTGCCGATCCCCGCATATCCGTCGCCTTCACCGGCCACCGCACCTATTGCGGCGAGGCTTCCGATGTCCTGCGGCGGATGTTGGAGGCGTTGTACGACCGGGGATTCCGCACTTTCCTGAGTGGTATGGCCGTGGGTTTCGACCTCGCCGCCGCCGAAGCCGTGCTGGAACTCGGTCGTCAGCGCGACGGTGTGCGGCTCGTCGCCGCAGTTCCGTTCCACGGGCAGGAAAATCGCTTCTCCCCGGCCGACCGCGAACGTTTCCGGAGCGTGCTGGCCGCTGCGGCCGAAACCGTGGTGCTCTCCCCGGTTTACCACCGGGGCTGCTATGCCGTTCGCAACAATTACCTCACCGACAATGCCCGGGTGCTTGTAGCCTGGTACGACGGCTCGCCCGGTGGTACGCACTACACCGTTCGCCGCGCCTTGCGCCGTGGCTTGGAGGTTGTCAACCTCCGTCCGGAGGCTCCCTGCCTGCCTGTTCCCGCTCCGACGCTGTTCTGAAAAAAAAGACGGGCCGAAGCCCGTCTTTCGTGTTATTCGGCAGCCGCTGCCGTTTGCGGTTGTTGTACTTCGAACAAATCGAGTCTTCCGAGCAGTTTCTCAATCCGTAGGCGGGTCGCGGTTTTGCCGTATGCCGATTCGTCGTAGAAGAACAGGACGCTGATAAGCGTTCGTCCGTTCATCAAATCGTAAGCCGTATAGATTTGGGCCGGATATTCCTCGCTGCGCCCTTCGCTGCAAAGCATTTCGCGTCCGCCGACGGTGATAAGCCGTGTCGGTGCGATGATCTCCTTGTCGTAATAGGCCGAATCCCGTTTTGCGCAGTAGTCCCGGATGTCGGCGATAGAGGTGATTTCGGCAGGAATGAAGCCGGGAACCCCTTCGATCATGAATCCGATTTCATCGTTCCATGTGCTCATCCGGTAGTTTGCGTAGGAGGTCGGGGTTTCGGGGTTCACCGTTTTTTCGATCGGGGTATAGCCTGCCGGAACCGTATAACGTATGCCGGCGTCTACACAGACGTATGTCTGCTCGGTATCCAGATAGGCGACCTCTTCGCCGCCCGTCAAACGCGTCGAGAAGGTATACAGCCATCCCAACGCTACGACCGTACAGACAGCGGCCCCCAGCATGCGCCAAAATGCGGTGTATTCTCCGTTCCGGTATTTGATCCTCAACCACGTGAAAAGTCCCCGGCAGGCCTGGATGAAACCCCAGATGATGGCGCCCGTGGCGATGAAATAACGCCCTCCGCCCTGTGAGGCGAGGAAATAGGTGAGGAAGCTCACGGCAAGGCCGCCTCCGCACCACAGCAGGCCGGCGGTCATGTTTTTTCGGGCTTCGGAGAGTTCTGCCGCCTGCCGGTCGGCGGCGTTGGATTCGGGGGCCGGGGACTCCGGCTCCCGGGGTGTTTCGGGCATCGGCTCGAACACGGGTTCCTGGGTTTGCTTCATGATGGGTTCAGATGCTTGAGTGATTTATAAATATAGAAAAATTCCCGGAAAGCAGCAAGCCTTCCGGGAATTTTATCGGATCATTGACGGATTATTTCCAGTTCAGGATCTTGTGGAAGTCATACTCCTCGGGATTGGGCACGTATGCCTTTGCCGCTTCGTAGTCGGCCGGGGTGATGGCGTTGAGAATCGTCTCCACCACCGAGGTGAACTTGTCCGACTTGATGTCCACCAGACGGGGCGGAATCTTGCCCGTCGTGGGGTCCTGCAGGTCCTTGAGGTAGAGCGGCGACACGTTGCCCTCCGAATCCACGTAAACCATGCAGCCCGTTTTGCCTTCGGCGAAGAGCTTGTGGACGCCGATACCCAGCTCCGAGCAGTAGGTGAGGTCGTAGGCGATCGGGGTCTGGCAGCGAATCTCGTAGCCCAGTTCCACCGGACGGCTCTTGACCTTGAGGCCCAGTTCCTTGAGCTTCATCTCGATCATCTCGTTGAAGATGTGCGCCTTCGACACCTTGCCCAACTCGGGATGCCCGTGGTCGTCGTAGGTGAAGTGGATGCCGCTCTTGCGGATCTCCTCGTCCGACAGTGCGTGGAACACGCCTTCGGAAATGACGGCGGCGCCGTAGTCCATGCCCATGATCTTACGCTTGATGATCGACGAAATCACGAGGTTGACGATCTTCTCGACGGTGATCTCCGTCTTGTCGAACATCTCCGGAATGACGATCATCGGGTAGTGGCATGCCTCGCCGATGCCGAATGCCAGGTGGCCTGCCGAGCGGCCCATGGCAGCCAGCACGAACCAGTTGCCGCTCGTGCGTGCGTCGACGTAGACCGCGCGGGCGATAACGGCGCCCTTGTCCTTGGCCGATTCGTAACCGAACGTCGGCGCGCCCTTCGGAAGCGGCAGGTCGTTGTCGATGGTCTTCGGAACGTGGATGTTGGCGATGGGGTATTGTTTGGCCTCCAGGAACTTGGCGATGCGGTTCGCGGTCGAAGCCGTGTCGTCGCCGCCGACGGTAACGAGCAGTTTCACGTTGTTGTCGGTGAAGAACTTGAGGTTGAAGTTGTTTTCGAAATCCGTATCCTTGGGTTTGAAACGGCTCATCTGCAGGAACGAACCGCCCTGGTTGAAGATGCCGTCGGCCATCGGGTAGTCGATGTCTACGGTGCGGGGCGAGGGGTTGAACAGGCCCGTGTAGCCTTCGTGAAGGCCGATGACGCGATAGCCCTGGCGCAGGAACGTTTTGGCGACGCTGCCCACTACTGTATTCATGCCGGGGGCCGGTCCGCCGCCGGTCAGAATTGCGATTGCTTCTTTCATGATTTGAATTTTTATGTTTTGAGAACCTTTTTTTCGGTTTCGGACGCCCAAAAGTACGATTTATTTTTCAAACGGGCAAGAAAAAAGGAGGCCTCCTCGTCGAGGTAGCCTCCTTTTTGATCTCTGTAATATAGTTTGCGTATTTACTCAACTACATTTACGTTAATAGCCTGCTCGCCTTTGGCTCCGGTGCCAACTTCGAACTCGACTGCCTGACCTTCGTTGAGTGACTTGAAACCGTCCTTAGCGATGCCCGAGAAGTGTACGAAAATCTCTTTTCCGTTCTCCGCTGTAATGAATCCGTAGCCTTTCTTGCCATCGAACCATTTTACCTTACCTGTCATAAAAATAGAGAATTAAAGTGTTAATGTGTTCGGCAAAGTAAAGTAAAAATCACTGGCTTTCAAAACTTTTTGGCATGTTTTTTTGTCTTTAACGGAAAATTCTTATATTTGCCGAAGATAAACTTCGGCTCGGGCAAGCTGCGTTCCGGCATCGTCGGATCGATTCGGCGCCGTCTTGCCTGGCGAATGTAAAACCGCATCGCGTATATGAACAGGAAAATCAAACTTGCACTGGCAGCCCTTTTGGGATTCTCTACGGCCTGTACATCGGTGAAAAACGCCCCTAAAGAGGAGACCCGCCAACCCAAGGACGCCGACACGACGGCTGTGAAGGGGACCTCCGATTTTCCCCGCCGTGTGGTTGTGATGTATGGTGTGCCTGCGCCCAGGCAGGACAGCGCCCGGGCGGAACGGCTCAAACGCCTGGAGCGCCCCGATACGTTGCCTCCCGTGGCCGAACGTCCCCGGGAAGAGGACCCTTCCTCCGGCAAGAAATAAGCCATGCCGTCCCGTCGGCTGGGGCTTCGCAAGCGACTTGCCCTCAATATTTTTTCCGATCTTTATGCTTCGAAGGTGCGTGAGCACCGTCTCGATACGCTCTTTTGGGAGTGTACGTTGCGTTGCAACCTTTCGTGCCGCCATTGCGGCAGCGACTGCCGCGTGGATCCCGGCGTTGCGGACATGCCGCTGGCCGACTTCCTGAAGGTGCTCGACGAGGAGGTTACGCCTCACGTCGATCCCGCCGATGTGCTGATTATCTTCTCGGGCGGCGAAGTGCTGGTTCGCGGGGACCTCGAAGAGGCCGGCGCCGAGGTCACGCGCCGCGGCTATCCTTGGGGCATGGTGACCAACGGCCTGGCCCTGACCCCGGAGCGATTCGGGCGTCTGCTGGATGCAGGCCTGAAATCCGTATCGGTAAGCCTCGACGGTTTCGAACGCGAACATAACTACATCCGCTGCAATCCCCGCAGTTACGACCGGGCGCTGGATGCCGTGCGGCTCGTCGTCCGCGAACCGTCGCTCTCCTGCGACGTGGTGACCTGTGTGACCGGGGCGATGATCCCGCAACTGGAGGCTTTCCGTGATATGCTTATTTCGGAGGGAGTGCGCCACTGGCGGCTTTTCTCGATCTTCCCGATGGGGCGGGCCCGGAACGATCTTTCGCTGCGAATGACCGACGCCCAGTTCCGGGAACTGCTGGAGTTTATCCGCCGAACCCGTCAGGAGGGCCTCATCGACGCCAGCTATGCCTGCGAGGGTTTCCTGGGCGGTTACGAGGCCGAGGTCCGCGACCAGTTCTACCAATGCGCTGCAGGCGTCTCGGTGGCCTCGATCCGCGTCGACGGAGCCATTTCGGGCTGTACGTCGATCCGTGCCAACTACCACCAGGGCAATATCTACCGGGATAAATTCTGGGACGTGTGGCAGCATCGTTTCGAACCCTTCCGCGACCGTGAATGGGCCCGCAAGGGCGAATGCGCCGATTGTGGCATGTTCCGCTACTGCCAGGGCGGCGGCATGCACCTGCGCGGCGACGACGGCGAATTGCTCTACTGCCATTACCACCGTCTCTGACCGCTCAGAGGTGGTTCAGGTAGCCCCGGCGTATCAGGTCTTCGTCGTTTTCGCACGGATAGGCCTGCCCGTCGGCCATCACGTACATCCGGTCGGCAATCCCGGTTACGTGGCGGTACATGTGGTCGGTGAGCAAAATCCCTTTCGTCGCCTTTTCCTGCCGAATGAGTGTTTGGAGCGTTGCAACGTGCAGGGGTGCAATCTGCGAGAACGGCTCGTCGAGCAGGACGAACCGGGCCGGGCTGCGCAGGATGATGAAACATTCCAGAATCCGCTGTTCCCCGCCCGATAACTCCCTGATGCGGGTTCCGCGCAGGGGAATAAACTCCGGAAACCACCGTTCCAGTTCTTCCCTTTGCAGTCCGAAATCGCCGAGCACGCGTTGCAGCCGCAGCCATCCGGGAATGAACGGATGTTGCGGAAGGTAGCGAACCTCCTTTTCGGTAAACCGCCTGTGCCATTTTCCGTCGATGCGCATCGAGCAAAATCCCGCTTTCAGTGCCCCCGAAAGAATCTTCATCAGGCAGCTTTTTCCGCATCCGTTGCGCCCGAGCACAGCCGTCACGCCGCCTGTTTCGACGAGCAGGTAAACTCCCGAAAGAATCTTCCGTTCGCCGAATGCCAACTCTACGGAGTCGATTTCGAGGATATGTTTTTCAGTGGGCGGCATACAGCAGGGCGACGGAACATTTCAACAACAGGTAACACAGCAGGAAATCCACCGCACAGCTTACACCCAACAGGATACGGCGGCGGATGCCCAGGTTGAGGTAGTAATGGAATTCGTTCGAATAGCGCGGCACGATCCACACATAGAGGTAAAGCGGATAGATCAGGATTTTTCCCAGCAGCAGCGCCGGAACGATCTGTGCCCCGTGTCGCTTGGCGACCCATGCCAACGCTATGCTCACCGCCGCGCAGAAGAAGAACATTGTCGAGCGGTAGAAGCGGAGTATGAGTGTCGGTTTGCGGGTCATTGTCCAAATATACGGAAAAAATCCGTTTACCGAGTGTAAATGTTCGGGAGATTGCCGGTATATACAGGCTCGACTATGTATAAAAACAAAAAACCTTTGCCAGAGCAAAGGTTTTTCTTTTGTCGGGGAGACTGGATTCGAACCAGCGACCTCCAACTCCCGAAGCTGGCGCGCTAACCGGACTGCGCTACACCCCGAACAAGTACCCTTATCGTTTTAAGAGCGCACAAAGATAAGTCGAAAATCCGAAAAGTCAAAATAAAATCCGGAAAAATTAACCCTTTGCGGGCAATTCGGCCGTGCCGCCGGAACACTTTTCTTTGATTGCTGTCGTTTTTCAACCAGTCTTGCAATGTATTGCGGCTTTCCGTGTGTCTGTAAAAAAAATCCTTAGCCGATTGGCTAAGGATTTTTCGATTTTCGTCGGGGTAGCGGGATTCGAACCCACGACCCCCTGCTCCCAAAGCGTCAAAGGTCTGTCCTAATGAGTTGTAAATCCGCCTTGTATATAATCCGTCAAGCTACTTGCACGCAAAATTGCACGCGATATATTCAAGATGTTGTTCTTGTTGGTAATGGTGATCATTGCTATTTATCGCTTTCCGGAGATTTGTTTTTATGAAATCCGACTGGATTCCGGGGCTTCTTCGCCTCGGGTAATTTAATCGACAGCGCTGCGATAGCTTGGTAGATGCTATCGAGTTCCTTGCGCATATCCTCCGACAGGTCGCTGACCGCTTCGGCGTTGTCCGCATCGGCCCGCTCCAGCAGTGCCAATTTTGCTCGAATTTCGGCCAATTCTGCCGTGATCTGCGTCGTGGTGGTAATGTAGTTGCGCATCGCTACAAAAGCGTCCATAATCGAGATACTGACCTGAATAGCAGTAGGGCTTCGTAATACTGCCGATAGCATGGATACTCCCTGTTCGGTAAATGCGTAAGGCATATATTTAAAATGCTGCCCGCGCATAGTTTTCCCCGTAGATTCGTTTAAGGTTCCATTTTGGAATCTTAAAGATTCATCAGGTGTCAATTGGAACATGAAGCGTTCCGGGAAACGCTCGATATTGCGCTTTACGGCCTTATTGAGGTTTCCGGTAGTTACGTTGTAGAGTTCTGCCAGGTCGAAGTCCAGCATCACCCGCTGGCCTCGTATCTCGTATATCTTGCTCTGGATGGGTTGTATTTCTTTCATCTGTGGTTATTTGAGGGACGGTTTTTTTGTGGAGGTGATCAATTATTTGACAAGAGATATAATCAAAGTAACAATGGCAACGATTAGTGTTGTAGCGGAAATACACAATGAGCGGATGGCAATTTTTTTGTTATATTCTGCCATCCGTCTGTTATAGGTCCTTTCTTGTTTGTTATGCTCTATCTCTTCAATGGATAACTCCAGTTGCCTTCTTTCTAAATCTTCTTTGTAGTATCGCTCGCCATCGGGGAAGCGCATATAGTCTCTTCGCCTGTTTGCCCAGTCCATATTTATTTTAAATTTCTCTAACTATCTCAATACGTTGATGAACTGATCCATTCGGAAATTTGTAATCTTTAATGCGACCGTATACCCAGCGCCAATCTTTGGTTTTAGTATAGCCTTCTTCTGCCGGAGTTTTAAAGTCAAATACAAATCGAAAATCAGCTATTTGGTATAACTTTAAGTCATCAGTCTCTTCTAAGTCGGGTTTAGTTAGATTGCGTGGGGCAAGTGGGCCATCCGAGGACAGTCCGCTGATTACAAATCGGCGGTCAATACTTGTTAAGGTTAATGATGAATAATCGTTGGGCGGGGTTCCTATTTGGTGAATATTAGATATATAAAAAGTCAACTCATACTCTTGTCCCTCCTTGTAATTGATATAATAAGGATCATAGTGGGCGTCTTTTTTACATCCACACGCAACAATAAGCAATAACAGCAGAGTCCATCTCATAATTATAGTATATTTCTCTTAATCACTCCCGTTACCCGCAACAGCCGTTTCACATCCTCGAAAGGTATCTCAAATTCCGGGTAGAAGTATTTTCCAGTCATCGGCCCGCTTTCGTGCTTCATGTGGTTATCGCTGATGCAGAGTATAGCCGTTTTATCGTCATTATAGTAGAGGCGTTTGAGATAGCGGTTTTCCGCAGTCTCCACCACATATACGGTTCCCGGCTCGATAAAATGTTCTGTGTATTGACGCAAGCCGATCACGCAGCCGGCGGGGTAGTTGGGAACCATGCTATTCCCATAAACCCGCATCGCAAATTCGCTGTCTTTCATAAGTCCTCCTATTTCGATCATTCCAGCAGGTTGCGTTTGCGCCATTTCCATACCGTAAGATGTTCCGGCCGCCACTTCGGCGTCGTAGTAGGGTATAACCTTTCCCGTGCTGATCACATTCAGACTTTCGGCGACGATAGGGCTATCCGATTTAAGCATTTCGCCTTCGCCCGTTAGGAGCCATACCGTATTCAAATTGGGGTACACAGCAGTTATTTTAGCTAAATTATCAGTTCGAATGCTATCACCCACATTGTTGGCGAATCCTCGTGATAAGCCCACGGCTTCGGCGAATTTTGCCTGTCCAATTCCTAAATGTTTCAGAAATTCATTAAGCCGACTCTTGACAGTTGAGTTTGTTTGCATAAAATAAATATGTATTTTTGTAAAAAAAACGCCTATATGACACTTACTATTATCACATTTGTATATTCTATATTTTCCCTTTGTTTCAGTATCTATGCGTATATTTCAACACAGCGTTTATACAAAAGCCTTGATGATATTTCTCGCCAATTCGATGCAAAAAAAGAGCGCTTGCGTGCATATAAGATAGATTCTGTTATTATAAAAATTCCTGACACAAAAAAGTAAGTATTGTTATTAATATACTTAAAATACTAATAATTAAAGCAGTGGGGGCAATCCATTTATTTCGCTTTAGATCAGATATTTCAAGCTCCAGTTTCTCTATCTCTTTTTCCTCTTTTATTTTTTCAATTTCAGTTTGTTGTGCATGCTCTCGGTAGTATTTTGTCACAAAGTGTGTATTGGTTAAATCCGTGGCGAGTAAATCGTACTTGTGAGCATGGTATTTAGGTGCTTTAGCAGAGCCTCGGCTGATAAGCATAGTCCAAATAATGCCGGCATATTGTTCATCGCCGACGATTTCTATTACCCTTTTTCCGGATATGAATGAGCCAGGAGTAGACACTAATTCTTTAAAGATAGTGTCTATTGCGTCTAAATCTCGCTCTCTTATTTGAAAATTCATATCTATAAATCAGTAGCTTGTGGTTTTGGTATAAAATAAATATGCAAAATGTTTGTTAGCATAAAATATTTATGTATATTTGCATTGTGAACCTCCCCGATACCGCAAAGATACGGCGACAATTCACACGATGAAATAGCAAATATATATAAAAAACTCAAATAGTCGAGCCGGAAAGAGCAAAATGCTCTGTTGATAAGGTTTGTATGGTTCATTGAAATAAGGTAGGTGGTAAATTTAGAGAGGGCAGGATAGGCCCGCCCTCTCAGGGGTTATTTGCGGATGGGCTTAACCGTCGTTCTGACAGTCGTGCGCACCTGCGTTCTAACCCGAATGGTAATCTTTCCCATAGGTTTGATTGTTTGTGTGGACAACCAAAGCCCTGTCCGCTTGAGCTTGTAGAAGCTGTGATGTAGCAGTCCACGGACAAAAGATGATTACCATATTTACTGTCTACCTTATTTTACTGGTTCTTTGATGTTAGGTTTTTTATGGTTTCGGAAAGATTCTCAATAGTGCGCTGCTGGGATTTTAGCAAGTCATTGTTTATAGGCTCATCCGAATATCCTATAAGTTTTAGCACGTCCTCGATCTCTGAGTAGTTGTCTGATAATCTCTTTATTGTTCTACTCACATTTTGAGGTGCTATATTAAGCCTTTCGGCGAATTCTCGCTTTGATACGCCCTGCTCGCGCAAAATTTTTTCAATATCTAAAGCCATAAAAATCAATATAATACGTAAATATAATCATATGTAGATGTAAAATAATCGCAAAATAATTTGTTTGTAATCGGAATATGATTACATTTGTAACATGAAACTACAACATACCACAAAGGTAGGCTAAAGTTTCCAGTACTGAAATAGCAAATATATATAAAAAATTTAGAAGAAATGCAATATCCGAAGTCGAAATCATTCAACAAAGGGATGCGCGAGGTGGCGCATGGTAAGTATCAGGCATTGAAATCCGCGCTGATGGCAGCCATTGGTATCAGTTCAGAGCCTATCTGGCGGAAGTATCGGAACGGCCAAACCAAGTATCTCGACATTGAGGTCGCCGAGCGCATTGAGCGGACATTTGCCGAGTACGGCGTAAAACAGCCTTGGGGCGAATAGCAATAAAAGTTGATGATAAATCCACGAAATTATGATACGGATTAAGAGGTTTCACAAAACAAAGCGCGATGCTCTGAAGTACATCGAAACACTGGGAGACTTTGACAAGAAGTTCTACCACGCTTACAAATCCCCGTGTGGCAAATACTGGGTTGGGACTGAACTCGAATGGTTAAACAAATGAAAACGGACACCATCCTGTCAAAAGCAGAAACCCGGGTAGCTCTGTGCTATGTATTCGGATTGATCGGGAAAGAGGCGGCCACGGTGCTGAATGTCTCCTACAACACGATCATCCGGCACACGCAGAACATTTACGACAAGACGGGCATTCCGAGGTCGATCAACTCCATCGTCTCGTGGTGGTATCGGGTCAACTACAACATCGATCTGGGTGAGGAGTTCAGGGTTTGCGAGAATCTGGGGATGGTGATGAAGGAAGCCGGGCGGCGAATAGGGGCTATGTGTCTGATGATCCTTCTCTGCGCCTACACTTTCTCGAATGGAGATTTCGAACGAGCTGCCCGCCGGGCACGCCGGGGGCGAAGAAACGAAGTTGAATATTTAATCGAAGGATAAATCTATCAACCATGGAGACGATTGAGTGGGTAAAACAAAAGAAGTTATGCGAAGAACTCGGTATCAGCAGATGGACGGTTCAACGCTACACCAAAGCGGGATTATTCAGAACTAAGCCGCGTAAAACACCATCGGGAGGTTATGTACTCCTCTACAATTTGAATCAGGCAAGACGGGCCTACACACAGCCGTCGTAAACATGAGATAAAAACCTTTTACAACTAAGGGAGTACGAACGGGTACTCGACGCGCGGGCCATCCGTGAGGACCGCCCGCCGTTTTCAGGACAAAACGAAAAACGCGATATAACTATGAAGATCATCGAACACATCCGTCAGGACGGCCCCTTCGGGGAGTACCGGGTAGAACTCACGGCGGAAGAGCGCAATGACAAGGTGGACGGCCGAACCTTCCGGGCGTTGTCCATCGCCGAGCGGGTATACAACCGCTTCGGAATCGTGGCCGCTATGTTCGTCGCCATCCCGCTGGCGATTTGGTCGGACTTTTCAAAATAGAGATCATGGAATCCGCAGTTGACTACAACATCTACAAGAGCCGCTTCATCACAGGTCAGAAAAGATACTCCCGCGCTGTTGCTGAGGTTTGTCTGAAAGACGAAACCCTGCGTCAGTTCTGGCAGAATGTGATACGGGCCGTCAGAAACGATTCCCTCGGAGAGATCGACGGAGAGGTATTTACGAGTGACTATCTGGGCGTTTGCCTCGGCCCCTACGATGTAGAGGTGAAGCATATTTACAAATGGACCGAAAAGCGGGGCGGCGACAGCTATATGGGCTTTTGTGAGGAGTATGCCGATCTGGAGGAGGATTTCGAGGTCGTATCCGCCCGCGATGCGGACTATGACGAGAATCTGCCGGGGCTGGTCGCTGCGCTGAACGGATTCTATGCGAAAAACAAACTGAGATTACACTAATGTCCGCCCCACGATACGGGGTACTCGGAGAGTTACTCAAGTGGTGACGAGGTTTGGTTGCTAACCAGATAGGCCGGCAACGGCGCGGGGGTTCGATCCCCTCACTCTCCGCACTGATTGTTTAACCAATAAAAATTTCACTATGGAACGTAATGTTGTAACAACTCCCACCGAGGTAACTTTCCTGATGCCTTCTACGGCCAGCCTCGGCGAACTGAAGGAAATGACCCCTGACTTCTCGTTAACGATGAAGTACAAGACGGCCGATGATTGGGCCATGATTAAAGGGCAGGAGGTTCGCGCCTATTATATGGGCACGAAAGAGATTCCCAACGACCAAGGCGAATTGGTCACGTGCGGTGTTTTCGTCACCCACCAGGAGTGCTTCATCGCAGGACAGAAATTGCTGGTTGAGGCTGTTCGGCAGCTCGATACTCGGACTCCGGTAGCCATCACCTACAAGGAGAAGAAGGTCAACAAATCCACCGAGGGTGCGACTATGATCTTTGAGGTCAAAACCTTAACCCCTGCCCGGTAATGAACCTCGAAGGTGTTATATCCGCTCAAGAGTTAGAGGGCCTGGACCCCCGGGTCCTCGATACCTTGGGCGTTTCAGAAACGGTGCTTTCCCCGCTTCAGTTCGACCGGACGGAGTACACGCCTTTTGAGGAGTTCCTTCACCGGCTTTCACGGCTTCCGGAGAAACCCAAGAAGGTCCACAACTACGCCTTTAGTGTAAACGGCAGGGTAGTGAACGACCGGATGGAAAAGTACCTCGCGCACGAGGGCGAGAGTTCGTCGCTGCTGAAAGAGGCGCTGAAATCCCCGCGTCACTACTTGTATGCCCGGGGTAACAAGCGCAAAGATGTGCGCCATTTTGAATTGGGTACTTTTATTCACTCCGCAATACTGGAACCTTCGAGGTTTAACAAGGTTTTGGTTGAGCCGGAGGCCAGCCGTGCCAAAAACGAGGGATTGCATACCTTGATTCGCTACTATTGGGAGCTTTTGGGTGATCCGCAGGATTGCGTCCTCGGTGACCTTAAAATGCCGGCGTTGCGAGATAAACTCTATTTACTGGAGGCTCGCGCCGCGGAAGCTGGATACATCTTCGTCGATACTGAAACCAGTCGCATTATCAACAATATTCGCATTGATTTCAAAGTGTACGGCGGCGGCATCCTTCCCAAGATGATGCGGTACGTCAAGACCGAGACCTCGATGTACGGCAAGGACTCGTCAACGGGACTGAAAGTCAAGATTCGCCCCGACGGCCTGCTGCTGGAGGAGAACTTCGGCATCAATGCGATCCTTTCGGTCAAGACCACGTGTGCGACCTCCGTCGAGGCGTTCATGCGCGACTGTGCGAAGTTCCGCTACGAGTTGGCCGAGGGAATGTACTTGAAAGTCGCCAGCGAGATCACGGGCCGCCGGTTCACGGCGACGGTGATGATCATGGCGCAGACCGTGATGCCTTACCAGGTTGCGGCGTTCTACTGGGACGCTGAGGATTTGGAGATCGGCAAGTACAAATATCAGCAGGCGATGGACATCGTGAAGCAGTGTATGGACGCGAACTCATGGCCGGGCTTCGACGCCAAAGCGGAATCGGGAGCCTACGGGATCATCCAATGCAAACTGCCCGACTACATCAAATCGGAGTTGTTGCCTCAATACCTTCCCGAGTGATGAGCGAATATTACGAAGAAATGACCGCCTTCTGGGATGAAGGGCGCCGTCGCCGGCAAGAGATAGGCCGGCGGCGGCTTGAAGGATTCAAGAATCGCTTTGAGAATGCCAAGATCGTCAAAGAGACGCCGTACAGCATTCGGGTTATTATCGATCGACATCTGTACGACTTCTTCCCGCAGAAATGCCGCCTGTTTGTTATCCGGACGGGCAGGTGGATGAACATTAACCGCAAAGGTTATTTGGAACATTTAACACGGATTTTCAATGAGCAACGCGAAAGAGATAGCCGACCGGGCCTTTAGCCTCTACATCCGACGGCGTGATTGCCGGGACGGGGTAGGGAGATGTATCAGTTGCGGGCGACCGATCACCTTTGCGACCTGCGACTGCGGTCATTACATCCCGAGAGGGAATATGGCGACAAGGTACTATGAGCGAAACTGCGCCGCGCAATGCAGGGACTGCAATCGGTACAAAGACGGCAATTTGGCGGGGTTTACCATTGGACTGGTCGAAAGATACGGCGACGGAATAATCGAAGAACTGAACGCCTTAAAACACGCAACAGCCAAGTTTTCCAAGAGTGACTATGAAGAACTGATTAAAAAGTACAAGCCATGAACGATCCTCAAAGCAAGATTTTGGCCTACCTCAAACAAGGAGGCCGGCTGACGGTGCAGAAAGCCATCCACCTGTTCAGTACCACGGAACTGCGAAAAATCATCAGCCGCCTGCGCCGCCAGGGTTATCCGATCTTGGACCGGCGGCTGACGGTGACGACGGCCGATGGACGGCAGGCGCCGATCAAGGAGTACTACCTGCAAAGCGAATAGTTGTGGAAGGATGGATCAAAATACACCGCAGCCTGCTGGACTGGGAGTGGTACTCGGACACAAACTGCGTTCGGCTGGCCCTTCACTTTCTTTTGAAGGCGAATTATCTTCCTAAAAAATGGCAGGGTATCACCATCAGCCGCGGGCAGTTGGTTACTAGCCGTGGACAACTGTCCGAAGAGACCGGACTTTCACAGATGCAAATTCGAACCACGATTGACAAGTTGGATAAGTGCGGGTTCATAACCAAGTCGGCAACCAGCAAATACACTATTGTAACTATCTGTAATTACGATTCATACCAGCAGTTGCAGGATGGCTATGAGGATGGTTGTCAACCAACGGATAACCAGCAAATAACCAGCGAACAACCAAGTGATAACCAGCCGATAACCACAACTAAAGAAAGTGAGAAAGAAAGAAAAGAAGAATATAGCACACACACAGTAGTTTCAGAAAAGGGGGTTGTAGGGGGAACCGCCGCAGAGCTGGTGGCATGGATTAACGAGAACGTTCCGACCATCGCTTCGATGCCCGAGCCCATCACCGAAACGAACGCTGTCTGGATGCTTCGCAAATACTCCCTCGAAGACATCCGGCGCCTGATCTTCACGATGCACAGCAAGCAAGCCTACCTGAAAAATGCGAATGCTTACGCAACTTTTGTAACCTATGCCAAACTCGACAAATCCCTGAAGAGTCGCCCCGGAGTGAAGTACTACACCTACGCCGAAGCTATGCCCCAGGTCTACCGGCTGGGAGGGGAAATAGAAGATCACTTCGTGCAAGAGGTAGTCAACGGGCAGAAGTTATGGCGAAAGAAAACACTTTGAAATGACCAAATCTGAATTCTACAACTGGCTGCGTAAGGCTGACTGGACCACGAAATGCGACATCGCCCCAGTTGATCCGAACAAGTACCTGAAAGAGTATTCTGCTCCGCAGATGAATGAAATTTAATGAGAAGGTTATGAAAACAATAGTTGATTTTAATCGTCTTATCGACGAAGAGGCGGCAGCCATCTACAAACTGCGCCACGACTTTGAAGCCGCTGAGTTCAAAAATAGGGATCAGCAGGCGAGGGCCTACAAGGCGATGCGTAAAGACATTGGTAGGCATAACGAAGAGATCGTTCGCCCGAGACGGCTGGCGGTATTCACAGAAACTGTATCGGAGGAGGGAGTGCGGTTAATGGTAGACAGACTGCAAGCCAATATATCGGCGGCAACAGCCTCTGCCAAACAGATGTTCGATCCAGATGGCGATGGCAAAAACAAGAAGCTGATACAGCGGTATCTCGCCAACTCTCAGATACCCCTCAGAAAGAGGCAGATTGCAGAACTTAAATTTATACTCTCATGAAATCACAAGTAACAAGCATTGAACAATCGCGCCGTCTGCTGGAACTGGGCGTTCCGGCGGAAAAGGCGAGCATGGTGTGGTATGCCCCGGACGCGGGATTTATGGACTATCATCTGGAAACAAAAGAGGGATATTGCTGTCCGGATGAACGAGACGTTCCCGCTTTCACGATCGCAGATCTGCTGAGGATGCTGCCTTCTAAAATTTCATGGCAAGACCCATCCGATGGGAATTTCCGCATGAGGCGATATAGAGGTGAGGACGGTATCGAATGGGTTATCGACTACGATAGATTTGTCTTTGGCCGCATTAGTATTATTGACACTCTTGTCGAAACAATCGAGTGTCTTGTAGCCAACGGGTATAAGTTGGAGTTATGAAAACACGCCTACTGAAACGACTGCGGCAGGAAGCAAGGCGTGAATATGTACATGATTACCTGATTGATTTCGTCAAACTGTTGTATATGGCTGGTGATGAACTTGCAATTTGGATCATGAAAGAACGCAGAAATTACATCCTCCGCCGCGTTGCGGATCTAAAACAGAAAAGGAAATGAAACCGACCAAACGCCTCGAAATCCTCGAAGAATCGCTGAAAAAGAAACAGCAACTTTTCGACGACAAATTGCAGAATCACTTCGATACCGTCAAACAAGCCAACGGTCAACCCTTGAACGACAAGCGCAACGGTCGGGCTACGCTCGATAAGTGGGATCGGCAGAACGAATCGCTCCGACGTTTACAGGACGGGATCGAAAAAACGAAGGACGCAATCGAACGCGAACGCGGGAAAATAAACAATGTCGAGGCGTCGAAAGAAACGCTACCTGCCGATATTCTCGCATTGATCGAATCCGGTGCGTTGATCCAATGGCGCAAATACCCGAATATGTTTTTTGTCCCCGGTGTCGATAAGGCCCGGATAATATGGGATTCGAAAAAACGGATCGTTGCCCATAAGTTCGCAACCACGTTGACCGATCGGGAACAGCGGAAACGATTTGCGGATGTCTACAATCCGTTGTTTCGAATTTTCAATAAAACAAAATAGCACAGAAGGATTATGAAAAGCGAAAAAGCAAAGGCATATTTGAACAGTTCATCTATGAACCCGAATAGCCCGTTGGCACAAGATCAATGTTATGTGTGGCATAATGCGTCTGTGATTAAGGCCATCGAACTTGCCGAGCAGGAGGCCGAGGAGCGGATGCGGCAGAAAGCGATTAAAGCGCATCGTGCCTGCTGCCCGTTGAATGAATTGCAGTGCATTCATCGAGATCGTGATGATTATAACTGCACGTATGATTGCAAATATGTTATATCATTTATCCAAAAACTGAACGAGGTATGAAGTTCACAACACCGTGCTTTGTCCGTGTCGAGGATGCGGAGAAGCGAGCCGAACTGAAAAATTGGCTTGTTTTGATAGGATATGTAGACAAGACGAATATGTCTCACCGTGAAACGATTCGATGGTTTGCAGACGATTCTACCGATCAGGAAATTTTAGCTACTGGCATCTTCATTTTAGCGATTCAGTCTTCTGAAAATATGGAGACAAGGAAAATGATTGATTGTGGTTCCAATATCGAACTATTCAAGGCACTGGCGGCGCGGAACGATACAAATGCACGGAACCAATGGTTGATAGACCCTTGCGGTGTTTGGCACTTTGATCCTTCCAACACTACTGATTTGCGCAAGGCCACGGCCGAGGAGATTGTTGAACATTTTAAGAATAAGAAAAAATGACCTATCAGGAAATGGACACCGCGGTCCGCGAGGCGGAACCCATCATTAAACGAGCGGAAGAATATCGCAATAGAATGGCCCGGTTCCTCCGTGGCAGATTACGGTCGGTGGATACGAGTATTCTCCGCGATCTGAAAAAGGAACTACGGAAATTCAACGCCTCTACGGGCGAATGGGATAGCAAATAATCGGTGCTATGGACACGAAACTGACAGTCGATGAAATTCAGATCGCGCTCCGCAATAGCGGGATTTGGAACAAAAGGCAGGATATATTCATCCCGAACCTTTCGTGGGGTCTGCTCAATTACGAGGCGGATTTGGTGATAATCACAAAGTCGGGGTATCTGACCGAGGTGGAGATCAAACGGTCATGGTCGGATTTCAAAGCCGATTTCAAGAAAGGACATGAGCACGACGACCCGCGCGTCTACAACTTTCACTACTGCGTCCCGGAATCAATCTGCGAGCGGGTTGTGGAGTTCTTGCAGGAAAAATATGGCATAGGTCGCCCGTCGGTTCTATGCGTGTCCGAAGATGGTAATATCAGACATTACGACGGAGGCGTACCGCATCGGGGCGGACGTAAACTATTCCTCGAAGAACAACTCACCGCGGCCCGGCTCGGGTGTATGCGGGTTTGGAATCTGAAAGAGAAACTATTGGTGAAATAGCGAGATTCTCGCAAAATCTCGAAAAAATGAAACAATTATGAAAAGCATTGAGGAAAGAGCTAAGGAGTACGCGAATGTTGGTGCTACGCTTTTCATGGATAGCCCAGAAGAAGAAATGATTTATCGGGACGATTTAGCCCGAGCCTATGCAGCCGGAGCAAGGGCAGAGCGCGAGGAGTTGACCCGCTGGCACGATCCGAAGAAGGTTGTACCGACAGAAACCAAACAAGTACTGATCTGTGTTTCGCCCAAGGTGTATTACGTAGCGCTTTATTCCTCAGAATTCACCAGGTGGTTTACAGGAAATGGCTCTTACGGCTTGTACGAGATTATTGGCTGGCGCGAAATTCACGAATAGAGCTATGGATATTCTAACCCCACATGACGGCATCACGAACGAGAAGATTTGCAAGGCGCAGATCGAAGCCGTCGAGAAGAAACAGAACGAATACAAACTGATCGGTCAGTTGACGAGAGTCCCCGGTCACACCCTTTACAAGTTCAACACAGCCACGCGGGAGGCTTCTAAAGTGGAAATGCGAACAGAGATAACACGCCAATATGATCCAGACACAGATACGGTTGTACGGCATGTCAAATCGGATGTAAAGGTCGAAAAGGACTGCTACTACGAACAGGCGTTGAACATGAAGAACTTCATCAAGCGCCTGCGCCGCCGGGGAATCATCGGGGCGGACGAGAATGTGAAAATTGTAAAATGAAATAATTATGAGAACAACATTTAATCATTTACACAAAAAAAGCGGGCTATTCCAAAATGAAATACACCGCTCTTTATTAGCCCTTAAAAAGATAGGGATGGTAGAATATCAAATAACAAAAGCTGGAATAGAAATAAATTTTATTTCAAATTGTTCTCGTCGAGAAATTCCTGATATTTTACGTAGAGCCAATCTACGTACTCTGACACCTCGCGATTCACATCTGTTATTGTGTTTGTTTGAAATAATGGATGATCAAAAAGATAATCACGGCAAAAGCAATCCGGCTTAGAAAAGTCGCCATCCTCGGTATTATCTGCCGGGAATCCGATTAAATCAAGCGCCCAATCGTGCAATTGCTGGTATTTGAAAAATGGGACTCGAATACCCATTGATTCAAGTTTATTTTCTTGGATTTCCATATTCATGTGCTCGACAATGAGTTCTTCGATGATTTGACGCTTGGATTTTATCATGGCGCATTTATTTTTTTGATTTGAACAAATGTAATAAAAAAACATGAAATCTATAAAAACCATGAAGACTTTCGATTTAGAGGCCGCCAAGCGAGGTGCGGCGGTGTGTACGAGGGACGGAAAACAAGCACGGATTGTTTGTCACGATGCAGATAATCCATTATTCCGAATCGTAGCTCTGGTGGGAGGCGTTATATCCGGCGAAGAAACCCCACAATCGTATCGAGAGGACGGAGGTTGGCTCCCAGCTAACACAGAGTGTAACCAAGACCTTATGATGCGCGACGACGACTATCTGGAGAAGCTGGAGAGGGGAGAATACCAAAGTGGTCAAATTCGACCACTTTACGAAAACCCCTCGATTTCGATGGGATTAACCAAGCGCGAATGGTTTGCCGGGATGGCGATGGCTGGTGAAATGTCCGGATTCTTTGCCGGAAATAATCGTGTCAAAGGGGAGAAATCTGTGCTGGCGGCTATTACGGAAGATGCTTGCTTGTTCGCTGACGCCTTGATCGCAGAACTGGAGAAAACGGGGTCAAATTGTTCAAAAGGTTTGTGTTTGTCTGAGGATAAAACCAGATTAAACCCCTGAAATCTGTTCAAAAGGTAATAAAAAAGAGGCAATCTCGAAAGATCACCCCTGCTGACGAGGGTAAAGATAGTGAATTTTAATCGGGATTGCAAATGGGCAGACGAACGGAGGGTAGGCCGCCAACGGTCGACTATGCGGTTTATACACACGAGTTGAGCCGGGAGGAGTTGATGGTTATGCTTAATGGCATTCGAGACCACCGGATCAATGTGGCAAAGAGACGGCTTCAATCATTGCGGGCAAAGCGCAATAAAGGGGAGAATAAATAAAAAATAGTTTATTTTTTTCGGGAAAGATCATTGTTATTAAAATGCCCGTCGAAATATTTGCACCAGATGGTTGTGATGTAGCAACCCACAGACAAGACAAGCGGAAATATCCGCAAGCCTTAACGACGCAATAACACGTTGTTCGTAGTAGGTTTTTGAAGGGGTCTGTGGCTGTTCATCCGCCCGCAGACCCTTTTTTCTATGGCAAAGAGAACAGAAAGAGCCAAGACGACAACCGACAATAAGCCCACTCGCAAAGTGGGCCGTCCTCGTGCGTATACCCCTGAAGCTCTTGAAGCCAAGTTTGAAGAATATGTCGAATGGGCCAAGGGACACCCTTTGTTTGTAAACAAGGTATCCGCAGGGGAGATCGTTCCGGTTCCCACCGAAAGGCCGCTTACACTGGTAGGATTCTGTGTATTTGCTGATATTGTCGAAAATACCTTCCGGGAATACGAGAGGCTGACCGAGTTTCTGAGCGTCACAACGCGTGCGCGGACGGCTTTTGCGAATTCCCAGATTGAAGGGGCTCTTATCGGAGCTTACAATCCTAACATTGTAGCCCGGCTTCAAGGCTTGGCCGACCGCCAGGATGTGACCACCAACGGCAAGGAGATCACGCAGGCGCCTGCCGTCACCATTACAGTAGACGAAGCCGCTGCATCCATCATTCAGTCCATCGGCAAGCAAACCATCAATTCAGTACGAAAAGATGGAGATTGACCCGAGGACATATCGAGGCAAGGTCTACAAGGTGCTGATGTATTTCTTCACCATGTACATCACATTGGGGATCGTGCTGCGCATCTTCAACGAAGGGAGTTCTCGCTCGGGAAAGACGTTCGACACGTTCGACTTTCTCTACGACATCTGCGCGGCCGGAGATCGCGATTACATCATCTATGTTTATCGGCCGACACTCCAGGATTGCAAAGAGAAGGCACTCGGCGATTTTAAGAAGAAGTTACAGTTGCGCGGCGTGTATGATCCCGATGCAATGTCGGGCGAAAAGATTCTCCCCGAATACCGCATTGGGAAGAGCGTCATTCGCTTCCGGGGCCTCGATAAGATGGATGTCAAGGAGGGGCACGACTGCGATATTATCTATTTCAACGAGATGCTGGACGGAGTTTCGAAGGCTCAGTACGAAAACATCACGATGCGTTGCACTACCATGATCATCGGCGACTGGAACCCTAAATACACCGAGCATTGGGTATTCGAGATGGAAGGTCAGCCCAACACGATATTTACCAAGACCACTTATAAGGACAATCCCTTCTGTCCTCCCAGCGTTCGTCAGACCATCGAAAGCTACGAGCCCACTCCCGAGAATGTTGCAGCGGGAACCGCCGATGATTTCCGGTGGAAAGTCTACGGCCTCGGCGAACGGGCTGCGCAAGAAGGTTTGGTTCATCCCAATATCGACTGGATCGACGAATTTCCGGGCGATTTGGAACACACGGCTTACGGCATTGACTTCGGATTTACCAATGACCCTACGGCTATTGTTCGTGTTGGAGTTCGCGGTCGGGACCTTTTTCTGCATGAGTTGTTCTATTCCCCTGTGGATGATCCCGACCTGCTCTATCAGATCGTGGCCCCTATTCTTGGTTCCGAGGGATATGCCATCGCTGACAGTGCAGACAAATACGCCAAGAATCCTGAAGGCATGGTTAAGTCGCTTCAGATGCGCGGACTGAGTGTTATCAAGGCCAAAAAATTCCAGGACAGCATCACTACGGGTATAGCCTATATGAAGAATTTTCGTATTCATTGCGTCAAAACCAAGAACATGCGCAACGAAGCCAACACCTACGTGTGGGATGCAGTGAACGGAATCACGATCAATAAACCCGTAGACAAGAATAATCACCTTTGGGATGCCGCACGATATGTCGTGATGACGGTATTCCGCAGCCAAATTGCATCATGAAATTCTTAGGGTATGAAATAAAGAAATGCGATCGCGAAAAGACTCCCTTTTACGCGACGAACACCAGCGCAGGCGATCTTCTGAAGCTGTTCGGAAAACGGTGCGGTGAGATCAACACCTCCACGCCCGAAGGGCAGGCCATTGCTTTCGCGTCGTGCTCAATTCTGACCTCCATCGTGACTAAGAAGGTATCAGCAATGGGGGATGCCCGCTATTGGGTGCAGGACAGCGAAGGGAACGATGTCGGCAATCCGGAGGTTCTCGAGCGTATGCAGAGACCGAACCAATATCAGGCTTTATCAGAGTTTGTCTGCATGATCGAATTCTTTTCGCAGATTTTCGGTAAAGCATATATCGTTCGGATCGCTCCGGTCGGTTTCGAAGATCAGTTCGAATTGTATGTCGTACCGAATTTGATGGTTACGGAGAACGAGAGCGTCATCGGAGAGGCTTCATTCGCTCCCCGCGCCGACATCATGGACTATACCATATCCTTCGGGAGCGGTTATCAGAAAACGATCGCCAAGGAGGATATGTTTGTCGTAAACGATGTGACCTATTCGCTCAACCGGATGGGCGGAGCCGTGTCGCGCTTGGAGTCGCTTCGATATCCGATCAACACCTTCATATCCTCCTATGATGCTGTGAATGAATTGTTGGTCAACCGAGGTATGCTGGGTATTATCTCGCTGATGTCGGATGACCCGACGACCGCCATGGCGATTCCGCAGACCAAAAAAGACAAACAGGAACTTGAGGAGGCCCTGAACAAATACGGAGTATTGAAAGGCCGGCTTAAATATGCCATAACGGCCTTTAAAGCCTCCTATATTCCCATTTCCTCGACAATCTCGGATTTGGGGTTGACAGATATTCAGCGCAACTGCAAAAAGGACATCGCCTACACGTATCAAGTGCCCAGTATTCTGCTCGATGTCGAAGGGTCCACGTACAGCAATTTTGGGGAGGCCAAGCTGGAGTTCTATACGAACGACATTATTCCTTCGGCGCGGAATATCATGTCTGTGGTCAATCGGATATACGGGAATGAGAATCCGTTTGTAACCCCCAACTTCGACCATCTCGAGTTGTTCCAGAATGCCAAACGGCAACAGGCGGCCGGCATGGTTTCCTTGGTCTCGGCGCTTAATCAGGCCGTGCAGACGGGTCTGATGTCTATGACTGAAGCACAAAACGAATTACAAAAATACATGATTTAAAATGAACCTTCCCGCGAAAATAGAAGAGCGCAGAGCTTCTGCATCCATGCAGGGCCGCAAGGAGTTCAGCGTGTCGAAAGCCGATGTTATCGACAACGACAAACATATCATCCGCGTTAAGTTCGCGTCTTTCGGCAACAAGGATTCCGCAGGCGACATCCTGATAAGGGGATGCTTTGCCAAGTCGATCAATGACAGAGGGCCCGAATCGGCGACCAATCGTAAGATCGCCTTTCTCTGGCAGCACGACCGGACCGACCCTATCGGGCGGGTGCTGAAGATCGAGGAACTCGAGGATGGCGCCTATGCCGATGTGCAGTTGAGCAACTTCGACGCCGTGCCTAATGCCAAGCGGGCGTGGTATCAGCTCAACGACGGCGATATTAACCAATTCTCCTTCGGATACCAGTATGTCTGGGATAAGATGGAGTACGATGAGACCGAGGATGCTTTCATCGTCAAGGAGGTTATTCTGCACGAAATCTCCGTCGTGACCCTCGGATGCAATGAGCAGACCGAGTATATGGGTACCGTCAAAGGGTTGGAAGATGTGCTGCTCAAGGCTTCTCCCGAGGAGCGTCAGCGACTGAAAAATCAAATACTCGACATACTGAAAGAAGCCGAGCCGGCAGAGCCACTCACTCCGCATGTTTCGGTGTTCGAGAAGATCGGTAAACACTTAAACTAAACAAATGTATGGAAATTAAAGATTTCGAGTTGCCCAAGGATGGCAACTTCACCGAGGATGAGGTGAAAGGGCTGAAAGCCCTCGGCGACTACATTAAGTCGCAGTTCGAGGCAATGGCTTCGGGCATCAAGAGCAACGAAAGCGTTGTCTCGGATGTAAAGTCCGAGCTGGAGAAGGCCGGCTTTACCGGCGAGAAACTCCGGAAACTGGAGGACGCCATGAAAGCGCAGGGTGAAGCCCTTGCGACCATGAAGGGCGCAACCCGTCATGGCAAAAGCGACTTCGAGGCTCAGATCGACGCTTTCATCAAGAATCAGGACAACATCGCGGCCGTGAAGAGCAAGCAGGTCGTAAGCGTTGAGTTGAACACCAAAGACGCTGCGCTCATGACCACGGCGAACGCCACGTCGGCAATCAACCTGTGGAACACGGAGGTGGACCGAACGATCCATTCTGCCCCTACGGAGCCCAATGTGATCTTCGACCGGCTGTTCAAGGGCTACGCCTCTTCGCCGAACATCGCATGGGTGAACCGCGTCAACGAGGAGGGCGGTGCCGCTTTCGTGGCCGAAGGTGCTCTCAAGCCGCTCAAGGACTGGGAATACACGACCGAGACCTCGACAGCCAAGAAAGTCGCTGTATCGTGCAAGGTTTCCACCGAGATGCTCGCCGATGCGCCCTTCATGCGTAGCGAGATCGACCGTCTGCTGCGTGAGGACCTCCTGCGCGTGGTGAACGAGAAACTGCTGACTGGTACGGGCACAGGTGCAGAGATCAAAGGCATCACGGTAGGCGCTGCTGGTTACACGGCTACCGAACTGAACGACAAGGTGGAGAACCCGAACTACGCCGATGCCATCCGCGCTGCTGTGCTTCAGGCCCGCCTGCTCGGTTTCTATCCGGATGTCGTGTTCATCAACCCGGCGGACCGTGCGCTGATCGACCTGACCAAGGACACTACCGGGCACTACATCTCGCAGGAGTTGCTTAGCCTGATCCGCTATATCACGATCGTGGACACGACGGATATTCCTGTCGGGAAGTTCCTGCTCATGGATACCCGCGAATGGATGGTCCGCATCTACGAGAACCTGCGCCTGGAGTACGGCTGGGAGAACGACGACTTCCGCAAGAACCTCGTCACGGTGGTCGCCGAGATGCGTCTGCACTCCTATCAGGATTCGCTCAACGCCGGTTCCGTCGTTTACGACAGCTTCGCCACAGTACAGGCTGCCATCGAGAAACCCGCGGCTACGCCGGGAGCATAGTCCGGTAAACAGATCGTCAAACCATAAAAATTAAGCAGATATGAAAGACAAAGTAGTGAACCTTTCCGAGCGCGTAACCGTCATCGGCACCGGCAAAAGCCGGTTTATGCCTAAAGGGGAGAGGTACGAAGTGCACCCCCTGAATGCCGAAGCATTGGTGGGGGCCGGAAAGGCTACCCTTGCCAAGGGCGACAAGTAGGACCCCGGGAGGCGTCTTTTGGGCGCCTCCCATTTTTTTAACAGACTATGCTGATTGACGAACGATATTTTACGTATCCCGAAACCTACGTTGCGGGAATAGAGACTAAGAGTGACGGCAAGCCCGCCGGAAATGCCCCTAAACTTATAAGCGACCTTCGCGCTTATACGGCTAAGTATGAACCGAAGTTCCTGCGGATGCTGCTGGGGCCCGAGGTCGCCGATCACCTCAAAGACTATCCGGAGTTGTTGCCGCTGTTGGCACAACCCGATAAGGGCACGTCTGTGATCGCCAAGTATATCTACTTCTACTACTCGCGCGACCACATGACCTTCAACACTGTTGCTGGTGAGAAACTGAAGAATACCGAGAACAGTACCCGCACGTCGCCGACACATCGTCTCGTCCGTCTGTGGAACGACATGGTGGACGAATGTCGGTACATTGTAACCTGTATTGAGGACGTAGAGATATGCCCTGATTTCAACGCTGAGATATTCGAAAAGATCAACGCTTTCAACCTATGAAGATAACCCCTAAAGATACGGTTAGCAATATTGTGATGCACAACCGGGCTTTGTTCGGCCTGGGCGCTAAGTGCATCATTAAAACCATTCAGGACCTTCCGGAACCGGTATTTGTGCCTATGAAGCGCCGGATGTGGTTCGACAGGCGTCTGCCTGTGCGCGACATCGCCGGGATCACTATGGGTGAGTTGAACGCCATCGAGGCCCGCGAACCTTCGTATGAATACTTCTGCATTGTGCTCGGAGTAATGCTGGGGCTTGTAAAGTTCAACCAGATGAGGGCCGACGGTAAGCCGGATTGGGCCGCAGGGTTCAGCGTGGATGAAGAGCGGATCGGTCGCCTCCGGTTTATCCGAGCCCAACGCTATTTCATTGCCATCCAGAAAGGATTGGAGGGCATCGGTCAGTCGTGGAAGAGGTTGGAAATGCCTCTCACCGCTACGGAAATGAAAGCACGCGTCAAGCGCCCCAATCGCGGACTCGTTGCTGTGTGCCGCAAGTATTGCCAGATCATGAACGGCGCTGTGAAGATGGATGAGGTGTGGAATACTCCCTGGGCAACGGTGTACGAAGCCTTCGAAGCCTGCAAGTGCGACAACTTGGAGCAACGGGCCATTTACGATGCCAGTAAATTTAACGGAAGACAAAGACGATGAGAAAGAGCCTTAGCGAAATACTCAGAGAGTGCGCCGAATCGGAGGGCTTGTGCACCTATATGTATGCTCGGATTGCCGAAGCGAACTATCTGATGGATGATGTCAGGCAGTACCCTGTATTGCTCCGTCAGTTCAACGAAACGATTTCCGAAACACGGATGTCGGCCACGCGGCGCCGGACCACCAAGTTTTACTTCTGCGACGCCCTCGGGAAAGCAGAACCGGACACGGAGACCGAGGTACAGCCCATTGTCGAGAAGATGGAAGAGCGCGCCTTTGCATTTATCAACCGGCTGCGGTCGATGGGTATTGAGGTCGATCTCATTTCCAACGCAACGCCTTTTTACGGCAAATTCGACGTGTTGGTTGCCGGTGTGACCCTGAGTGCTACGTTGACCTATAAAATTTGTTGATATGCCCGCCATCCGGCAAATAGAGGAGGTTTTCAGCCCTGAGCGTCTTATCACCATTTGCGAGGACGAGTTCGGCCCGCTCGCCGAGCAGATTGCCTTTAACATAATGACCAAAAGGACCAACAGCGGCGCCGATGTCAACGCTTTGGGGCTTCCGGAGGAAACGACCGGCGCAACGGCTGAAAGCCTTAAAACCATTCATGAAGCTACAAACGGTGGACTTACGGTCTCATTTGTCGGGCGCAAAGGTATCAAGAATATTGACGAGGGTAGTTCTCCTACAGATGTTCAGGATGAGTTTGGTAGTTTCGAATCCTTCCTGAACGCCATAGAGAAATGGGCGCGCGCCAAAGAATCCCGCTGGAACCTTGATCCGGGCGAGATAGATGCGTATGGGGCCGCTTCGAACGTATGGGATCACGGCACTGTATTGCACCAAGAGGGCGGTGGCACAGAAATCATGGAAGATTTGCTACCCCAAACCATAGAAAACATCAGTACAAAAGTTGCGGAAGTCCTCGATACTTCCATTTTTCAGCTTTTAGACACATCCATTGAATTATGAGGCAAAACATATTTAATCCAGGAGGAACGGGCGCCAGAACGGTAGACTATCCTAACGAAATATTCTTTTCGCGAGGCAAGTTCGCGTATTTCAAAATTACGTCAACCCAAGACGCTGGGGATATGGTGAAATTCACGTTAAAATGGGGATTAAAGTCGACAACAATCCATCGGCAACTAGACTCAGAGGGCGTGGCTATATTTCGGGTCTCCTCAATTCTCGACTCCTGGGGCGCAGCATATGAGAAGAGCGAACTTACTGGTCTTAGCTTCGAATACACAATCAATAGTTTATATAAATGGCTGGACCTAGGGACGGCCATCATCGGACTTTCAGATATGGAGATAACGCGACTTTCGGAGCAGCAGACCCCGAATAATCGGCCTGCCGCGCAAAAGATTGTGATATACCCCTCATTTGGAGAGATACAACACATATTTGTCCCTGAAATCCCGACTGAGAAAGTAGAACTGGACACGACTACCGGATTCGTATTCTATACAGGAAAAGGCGCGCCGTTCATCCCTTTTAACCCATCTGATTCGGTATGGGATTCCGTCTATGATGATAGTATAGGGATTAGCGCAGGAGAAAGACGTGCTATGTGTCGTATAGACCTTGATTACTGCACGGAAGGCTTATTTGTAAAGTGGAAAGATAAACACGGCATTCCATACATGTACCGCTGGAGTGTAGAATCTGAGGCTAATGAGGTTTCTTCTGATGCGATATACGGTAAAATTGATGATATACTGAATAGCTACGAGGTAAACAGCAAGACGCTGACGCGTCGATTCACCCTGCACAGCCGACTAATAGACAACGATCTGTTCGAGATGTGCAAGTCTATTATCTCGGGCCACGACATCCAGTATTATGATACAGATACGAGTGCATGGCGGCGGGCGTTGATCGAAGAAGGCGAAGCCGTAGATAATGGGGCCGTACTAAAAAACCTCGTAATCGAAATGACCGAGAAAACATATAATTTATGATCTACGAGCTTTATATCAACGGTATTATCTGCGACCTGCCGGGAGATAGTGCCGTATCCCTGCTTTATCAAAGTCCTATCTTCTCGGGCCTCGACGCCATACAGTCGAATAGGTCCTACAATATTGCGCTGCCTATTACGCCTAAGAATCGGGGAGCCATTGAATTCGCCGAACGCCCAGACATTGATTCCGACACTCCATACATCAAGCTGCCAGCTTCTCTTTATCAGGATGGCACACCCATTTTTACGCAAGGATATGCCGTAGTCACGGATATTACAGACACGATAAATGTCACGCTTACCTGGGGGAATGTAAATAACTTCCAGCCTCTTTTTGATCCAAGCCTTCGAGACTTAGGGCCAGAACTTTTAAATATGGGAGTAGCCGGTATTCCGTGGAATGGAAATTCAACCATTCGGACTCCGAATAACACAGATGATAGTGTGGCGGTAGATTTTATCGGCGTTGATTTCGGGAAAGGTTTATCGGACCCAAAATATATTCATCCGTCAGCAAGCGTGAAATACTTGTTATATGCTATTGAAAGCCATAACGGGATTAAGATTGAAAATATAGAACGGCTTTGGGGCAACCTGTCGCCTGCGCCAATCCTTCCGCTCGTGTCAAAGAACGGGGATGAAATCAGCGGGAAGGCAGAGAAAACCGTAGGTGTTTTTAAGCCGGTAAACGCGAGTGGTTATACCATATTACAGGCTGCATCCATATCGCAACATCCTGAATATATAGTCGGGACAACCTATGACGTGCAGGATGCAACATATATCGAAATACAGATTTCGTCCGGAGAGGCGCTTACGAGCCTTGCCGATGGCGATATTAAATATTTAAAAGCAGGTGTATGTTCTGGAGGTAATTTCAGTACTATTATTGGGGATATAAAATTGCAGTTTACTAAAGGGACCGATGGGTGGTTGGTACAGGTTCCACAGACAACAATTATCTTAAAAAAAGCCGCAAATAATTTGCCCAAGGATGGAAGCATATCGATTGTGTTCGCCAATAAAGAGTTTGCTTCTAAGTTGAATAACATGTCCGTCTCAGTTATTATGGTTGCGGCTCCTCGGAAAGAAGTCAATTTTCCTTCCATCTTCCCTGTTGCCCCCAACCTTCCAGATATGTCTCAGGGCGATTTTATCCTCGCTCTTATGTCCATGAATGGACTCTTTGCTTATGCAGACAAGGATGAGCCAAACACTATTAAGCTAATCAGCATTGACGATATTTTCGACAATATTAATAATGGGAACGTTGTCGACTGGAGTAACCGGGTAATCGTCAATAATGCTCGGGATGTCAACCGCCCCGAATCGTCAGCATTCACCATCGATGACTTTGCACAGAAGAACATATTGGACTATGATAACGACGACGAGATAAATATCGACACCGCGGGAATTATTAGGGTTGATAATGTCAATATCGACAAAGAGACCGAACTCGTTGAGTTGCCTTTTTCTGCTTCGAGAAACGGAGTCTCATTAGAAGGAGTGAATTGTGCGTGGATTCCTATTTATGAGGATAATAAACAGGGAGGCGTAAACTATTCAGAGTGTTCTCCGCGCATTGTAGCATGGAGAACAGGCCAAATGTTGAATGGGAGGAATATATGTACGGGAAACTTCGAAAAATGGATGGAGTTCGGAGGCGAAACAGGCATCGTAAAATCGGAATATGCCTCTTATCAGAAAATAGTAGAAAGGCTTCGGATGATCACCATAAGGGCTAAATTAACTCCCTTAGACCTTTATAATTTGGATTACACAAAACCTGTATACATAAGCCAATTCGGGCAATTATATGCTGTTTTCTCGGTGGAGCCTGGAGATGATGGCATCTGTGAATGTCGGTTATTAAAGTTGAAGCCAACATATTTTATTAGGATTGAGGGCGATGCCGCCCATGGCACAATCAGAATAAATGCCGCCGCCCAAACGGTTGCTGTTCCATATAAAACAAACGGGACGCTTGTCGTAGGAAGCCAGACGGGATGGGCTACCTCGGTAGTTATCGGAGAAGCCGAAATCTCCATTGCTATGCCCGAAAACACTGCTAAATACGGAAAATTAAGCTCAATTACACTGTATGTTGATGAGGATCACACGATAACGCGGACGATCTCAATCCATCAAGAAGCCGCCGAAACAGGATATTATCTCAGAATCAACGGGAAAGACGAGGATTACGCAACAATGATAGACAATACCAATCAGCATGTGTATATCCCGTTTGAAACGAACGGCACTCTGAAAATGGGCCGCAATGGCGGAATGTTCCCGGTGGACCCTGTTATTGAGGGCGGTAACATCAAGGTTTTGATAATGGCAAATACCTCCAGCCAACAGAGAACCGGGGTAATCACAGTGGCTTTGGCGGAAGCACTGGATATTCAGCATAAAATAATTATAACGCAATCCGGTGCTGATCAGCCCAATCCATCGGTATCTTTTTCCAAACCCCTTCCTTGGGCTGCGGAGACTACAGTGATAGCGATGGATAACGACGGCAATGTAGACCTTGAGGTTCTTTCGCTTCCAGATTGGACCGGAGGAACCAATCTCCCTCACAAGATTACTCAAGGAGAACACCTGGCAATTGGAATCTACGCCAACACGACAAGTGAGTTACGCGCCGGGGTTGTTGATATGCGTTACCTAAATGTGGGAACGGGGCAATATGTCGATTACAGCGTGGAAATCTCGCAAAGGGGTACTTCTACGCGGATGGTCATCATTGACACCTCAATAGACCCGTCTCTAAAGGGGCAGTCGATTATGATCCATTTATTGTTATTGACTGACGGCGCTTACGGCGAACTGGACGTAGAAGTTGGCGACGATAACAACATCCGTCTCACCTTCGAACAGATTGCAGATTCTTTTGGCTATCCAAATTTGGAGGATTATGCAGGCGACACTCTGCGTATCTATATGCCGGATGACGGAATATCCGGAGAAGCACAGGTTCCGGCAACCGGAGATATACACATCACTTTGAAATAATTATTCATCATTTAACCCATGTGAAGATATATGGCACAGGACACAATCGACAAGATAATCAATATCCAGTTCAATTATGGTGAATTGGTGCAGGGGTGGCAGAAGGCGACCAGGGAGATCGAAATAAACAAGAAGAACCTTGCGGAATTGAAGCAGGAGTACAAGAATGGTGAAATGTCCGCTTCGGAATACAATCGGGCTCTTCTGGAAATCACAAGTGCGACCAAAGCCCTCAATACTGAGAAGAAAGCCTATGAGAAGGAGATTCAAAGCAACATTAAAATTGAATCACAGGAGACGGGATCACTTAACCAACTTCGGGCGAGCCTACAGAAAATGACCGCACAGTATAATGCTATGTCGGCAGCCCGTAGGGAAGGTCAAGAGGGCCGACTTTTGGCTGCCTCCATCAAATCACAGCAAGAGGCTATTACAGCCGCCGAAAAGGCTCTTGGAAATTATCGTTCGCAAGTAGGCAGTTATGAAGAGGCTTTGCGTGCCGTGTTGCCCGTCGAGGCTTCACAACTAGTGACATTGGGCAAAACAATAGATAAATCAGGAGGTGTTACAAAGGCTTTCGGGCTAATGACTGCGGCGGTAGGCCGAATGATTAAGGCGGCATTGGCATTCGTTGCCACTCCATTAGGTGCTGTGCTTACAGCTATTTCCGTAGCCACTATCGCCTTAGTTAAAAATTGGGACAGGCTAAAAGAATCATTAGGGATAACAGCGCCGATTGGAAGTGCCAAAAGAGCTATAACCGATCTTAATAAAGCATTGGCAGAAAACGACCGTGGGATGGCAGATCAAATCGTTAAATTCAAGCAACTACAAAATGCGTGGAATAGCCTCGGTAATGACATGTCTGCCAAAAACAAATTCATTAAAGAAAATAAAAACGCCTTCGATGGATTGGGAGTAAAAATAACCAATGTAAATGATGCGGAAAATCTGCTTATAGCCAATTCTGGGGCTTTTATTGAATCGCTTAAACTTCGCGCGCAATCTACTGCATCATACGAATTAGCCGTAGAAACATATAAAAAAGCTGTTGTAGAACAGCAAAAAGCAGATGAAAGGGCGGAAAAATCCAGAGCCGGATATACTGAAAAAGGATTCGAACAACTAAAAAAGAATTTGCGAACTACTTCCGATGCACTGTTTAACCAAGCCGAAGTGTATATTGATTTATCGGCAGCAAGAGAGAAAGACGCAAAGGCAATACTGGATAATGCCAATATTGAAGAGGCAACGCAGAACAATACGAAAAAAGGGATAAAGGAAGTTCTTACCCTGGAAGAGTTGCAAGCCAAATTACGGGAAGAAAACACAAGTAAGTATGTTTCCGCTGTCAATAAACAGCAACAAGCGGTATACAAAAATGTCGTTAGAACAGAAGAAGAAATAATCCGAGGCCTCAAGGATATGGATAAAGAATGGGCGGATAGTGTTATGGCCAATATAAGCCAAAAAGAAGCGGAATATAGAAACCGACTGCTTAAAGCCCAAACGCAAGGCGGAGATGCCAACGTACAGGCCGAAATGATTCGCATAGCTCAGGAGCAAGTTAATATACTTCAAGACCAGATTCAAGATGTTGAAGCGTTCCGGACTGCATACGAGGCAATGGGACTTTCAGGCATTGAGATTGACAACAAACGCCTTGAAGCCCTAAAAGCATTACAAGGTGCACAAAAGGCACTTCAAAATGCCCAAAATAAAGCCGCCGAGGATGAAGTAAAAGCTCAGGAGCGTAGTACACAAATGAGCCTTCAATCTGCACAACAGTTAGCTGGGGCGCTGGGCAATCTCGCGGAAGCTGCCGGAGCCGACGCGGGACTTGTCGCAATGTTGGCAATAGCCGAATCTGCTGCCGCAATGGGTGCAGCCTTACACAAAGCATTCTCAAGTTCTGCTACTGTATGGGATGGTATCGCGGGAGCGGTAGCAGCCATTGCTACTATTACCACAGTAATATCCCAAATCAAGTCGCTAAATAGCTCCGCTGCGGACGAAAAGAATAAATATCATTATGCACAAGGCGGTCTTGTCACAGGGCCCGGGACGAGTACATCAGACAGCATTCCCGCCCGCCTATCCAACGGCGAAGCCGTGATGACGGCACAAGCCGTGAACGACTGGGGCGCAATGCTCTCGGCCATGAACGTCGCCAGCGGAGGAAACGCTATCCAAGTATCGAATCTTCCCCAGCGCAACGACGGAATGAGGGGTATGGAGCGCATGATGGAGCGAGCAATGATGAATATGCCATCGCCTATTGTCTCGGTCGTGGATATCAACAAAGGTCAAAAACGAGTACAAGTACAAGATAATCTTGGTCGTTTAGGGAGAAAAAAGCGTGCATAGCCCTTGTTATTAAAATGCACGCATTCATATTTGCACTAGAAACTTATGACGATATAAGTTACAGATATATGCACGAAATAACTTTTACATACTCTCGTCTGTAGCCATGTTCGGCATAAGCGCAAGGTGCTTTGTTTAACTTAACACATCAAACTTATGGCAGTAAAAAACTGTGCTACATCCCTCGGGCAGGATATTCTCAACGACTGCAACGAGGCCTTCGGTAAAGGGATCGAGAAATCCTTTTACATTATTTCGCGAGAAGCGATCGATTGGGACGCATCGACACGCGAAGGACATCTAATCACCAAGATCGCCCCGATTACAGGTAAGCGAGGGTACAAGATTATGAATCCCTCGAATGAGGTTCCGGCTATCACTGTAACCGATACGAATCCGGTTATAGCTACGGCTTTCGACAAGGTTGTTCCCGTGAAACTGCTGGCCGACAGCCCGGAAAACGCCGCTGCCATCATGGGTCTCAAGCAGGATAAGTACATCGTGATCTACGAGAACACCGTCAAAGGTGCGACTGGTAATCAGGCGTTCCCTGTCATCGGCTGGGAAACTGGAGCCACAGGCCGCGATCTGACGCTCGACAAGAGCAGCGATGATTCGCTGGGCGGATGGTCTGGCAACATTACCGAGATGGGTGCCCCTACGTCGCAGTTGTTCTTCTTCATGACGGACTACGCGACCACGAAGGCTGCCCTCGAAACGTTGTGCACGGCCCCTGCGGCCTAGCCATGCAATCGGCTGAATGGTACAGAGAGGCGGCCTTAAAGCCGTCTCTCTCCGAGGCTGAAAAGGCTGTGATCCGAAAGGATTGGGAGAAACTTACGGGTAAGAACTTTACCGCATCATTCAGTACCCGTTGTCCGAACTGCTATCATGATGCGGCAACCATAATTCTGCGCACGATGAGTAAGCGAGATAACGGAGGTTACCAACTCAAAGCCGGTGTCGCCTTTCGATACAGAGGCATCATATACACCCGTGATAACATTACAGCGCCTGCCGCCGAATGGTACATCAAACAAGACCTGAAGCACCGAGACGATTTCATCACCCTTGCCAAAGATTACGACAGCTATGGAAAGTCCACAGACAAACCTGCGCCCGCCTTGCGGGGAGAGTAGCGGTGAAGTCCGCCACGTGAACTATGCCAGTGATTTCCGGGTGGTGTTTGCTTTTCCCGATAACAAGCTCCCGGATTATCCTTGGCACATTGAGCTAAAGACACCGAACACTCCGGCATATAATACTTATGTAGCTTCGTTCGATGGTTCTGTTTACACGCGGTGTGTGCCGCTTGTGGACAATTCCATTCTGGCGCTTGTGGATCATCACCATCTTGCACCCGGCATTTTATGCTATCAGATGAAGCGTGATGTTCCCGATAGCCTGTTTCCCGATGGCGAAATGAATATTACAACACCGGGGTGTACCAGTATCGAGTTGTGGGAGGGTGCTTCGGAAGAATTGCCTATGGAGCAAATCAATACGATCATTGCTACCATCAAAGGCGATCCCGGAGAGGCCGGCCAGATTACGTCCGCCACGGCCAGTGTAGATAACACTACCGGAACTCCAAGCGTAGAGGTTGAACTGGGGGGCACACCCGAGAAGCGGACCATGGGCTTCAAGTTCTCGGGACTGAAAGGCGAAACGCCGAAAATCACGGCTGATGAGGAGGGAAACATCTATTCCGATGGGGAGTTGGTGACGGGTGTTGTAGCAGAGGCAGTCGCCAAAGCCGACACCTCCGCCGGAAACGCGGACGAACAAGCAGACCGTGCCAAGGCTCTGGCGGACCATCCCCCGAAGATCGTGGATGTCGAGGGTCTTAAATACTGGGCCTTCTGGGATGAAAAAACCAAAGATTACATCGTCTCCGATTACCGCGCGGAAGGCGGCGCTATCATGCCGCTGTTCTGGGTCGATCCCGAGACATTGAGACTCTATGTAACCTATCAGAACGGTTACGAAGGAGCCAAATTTAAACTCGAAAACGGAAAGTTATACTCCATTAAAACCATCGAACAATGAAAGAGGTAACCGAACTTCTGGGCCAAACGGGCGTCATTCCCGCCGGGGAATACTCCGCGGGCAAGACATACGATTTTCTGAACCTGGTCTATGCGGCCCCTTCGTCCTATGTCTCCAAGAAGCCCAATAACATCGGGCATCCGGTAAGTGACACCGAGTGGTGGCAACTGTCCCTCGACGGCTCGCAGTCCGAAGCTGCCGCCGCTGCGGCTCGTGCCGCCGCTACTGCTGCTCTCGAAGCTGCTGCCGCCGCTGCGCCTACCGTGGTCAACGTCGAGGGCGCAGAGGTCACGCTCGATGTCGAAGCCAGCCATAAGTACCTCTGCGGCGAACTGACATCGTTGACCATCTCTTCGGTGGAGACATCTACCCGCGAGGCTACGATCTGGTTCCGTTCGGGAGCCGTTGCAACTCAACTGATCATGCCGCAAGCACTTAGCGACAAGGTGATCGGCTATGCCGTTCCTGCCCCCAATACCGATTACGAAATCAATATTGCAAACGGCTCACCCGTAATTGTTCATCCGCGTTAGTTATGGCTTTAGATTCATCGAGAAGAAGGGACTTTCTTATTCTTGCCGCAGAACGACAGGAACGGGAACGACAGGAGGGAGCATATACTGCTGAAGGAGGGTTCTATTCCACAGCTTTGGAGTTGCGGGCGCTTCCGTGTAGTATTCAGGCTGTTTTCATCCCGCGGACGAAAAATACAGCGCAAACCCCTTTTGCAACGTCTACCGGAAATTATCCGCCACGCATCAACATTGCATCCGACGGGAAAATGGAAGTGTTTATTGCTGGTTACATTGTAACGATAGACATTGTTGTCGGGAATAAATATGACATTGTATTTACCTGTGAAACAAATAGACAATCAGTTTACTTAAACGGGACACTTTTGAAGACTGTTGAATCCTCGGCCTATGAATTTTCCTTGTATCATATTGGTTATCTAACCGATCATTTATTGCAGTTTTTCGTTGGTGATGTTCTTGTTCACCGCCATTTCAACTATGCAATGAGCGCTGATGAGGTAAAGGCCCTATACAACAACGGCGATCCCGCGGAGTACGTGCTGCCGGGAGGTATGAAATATCGGGGGCTATCGTATGAAAGCGATTTTTCCAAAGACGTTGACGGCTGGAAAGGCAATAGTGCAGAAACAACGGTATCGCATATCGACGGCGGCTTATCAGTCACCGGAACGAGTACAGAGTACCAAATGAACCGGAATAACCAGGTAACTCCCAGCATAGCGGCGCGCTACAATGTACATATTGAGTTTGTAGAGCCCACTCCGACCGATGCGACGATTCTGTTTGTGGCGTACTCCGGTGGAACGGGGGCCAGCAAATTGATTTCCACAGGGACAACGTCCGTAGACTTGATAACACCCATCAATAGCAGCCTGTATCGGTTTTCTTATCTCTATTTTAGAGGTGTAACCCCCGGCACGGTCTTTAAGATAAAATCCATCTCAGTAAAATTTGCGGGCTGTATCGCCGAATATGTGCCGCAGAACATCATTATTTCCCGTAAGCGTGACTTTCCGCAGGTAACGCTTCCTATTGTCGGATACACCCAGAGTTCGGGCGTTTTCCTTGTAAATTCGGCGTCTGCAACTACCCAAGTAATGAATGCGCCTCAAGCCAATGGGTTTTCGGGTAAACACATGCGGTTTGATGCCATAACAGGCATTTCGTTGTACTGCGCATATTGGTATACGTATTTAAAAAAACGGTTGCCAATAAAGATAACTTTTGAGTATCGAGCCAATCGCACCATATACGCATCTCAACAATCCACAGCACCAACTGCTCCGGATGCAGTAGCCATAGACGCCAATGATGGCGACGCTCAAATTGCTTCGGTAATTTATGGCGTCGGAGGGTATGCCTATATTTTTTCCGCCGCAGATACCGAAGCATGGTTAGAGATGCGCGTGCTGGCTATCGAAGTCGTGGAAGACGTATGTCTTGGGTGGCTTGATTCCGCCAAACAACTCCCGCTGAACGACAAATACCTGCCGCCGCTACTGGGACCTATTGTGATCGGAGATGCAACGCCAGTAAATATTACAGGCAACAACTCTTATACATGGACGGGGGTAGATGATCCTGTCTATTCTAGAAATATCACAACCTCTCGCCGTCCTACATTGGGTCAATGGTATCGGATTGTTGGAAGCATTTCTGGATACAAAAAAGGGTATCCATATATCTCGGCCGACACCGGATATACCGAAGTAGCCCTTCCTCGCACCGATGGGCCATTTTCGGTATTAATACAATGCAAGTCCACAGCCCCTTCTTCCTACTATTTTTCATATCGGGCAGAAAATAGAGGCACAGCCCGTACATTAACTATAACCGTGGATAGCATCGAGCCCGTCGTTGAGCGAGGCTACGATCTGGCAGTTAACAAAATGCCGAAAATAATTTACAAATCTGAAAAAGCAGCACGTTGAAGAAATGAAAAACTACGCAAAACTTATTAACGGCCAGCCCGAGTGGGCGCCGAATCCCGTCAAGATCAACGGCTATACCGTTTCGAATCCGCAACCTGTCATTCTTCGACAACTCGGCTACAAGGAGGTGATCTATCCGGAATCCGCCGATCCTTCAACCGATGCGAAATCGGTAGTTGAAGCTCCTGCACCCATGATCCCGATCTACACCGAGGAAGACGACTGCATCCGCGTTTCGTACGTCGAAGCCGAACCGGAGCCACAGCCCGATCCCGAACAGTTACGGGAAATGGCTTACCGGGCCGAAGCGGACCAATATCTGATGGCCTATGAAGGCTACATTGCCGAGGGTAAGATCGCCGAGGCTGATGAGCAGAAGGCTCTCTACCTGGCCAAGAAGGCCGAGATCAGGGAAAGGTTCCCGGACAAAATCAACGAGTTGGAGGCTCGGGCGGTATGATCGAGAGCATATATAGTGCCTTTTGGCCGCAGATGATTATGCTCTTGATCGTCTATCTGCTCGTGTTGGTGATGATCTTCCTCGACTTGTGGTCGGGTGTTCGTAAGGCGAGGCATCGGAAAGAGTTTCGTTCGTCATACGGCTACCGGGAAACCGTCAAGAAGATCGCACAGTACTATAACACGCTGTTCGTCATTACGGTCATAGACGTGATCCAGATGCTTGCCGTCTGGCAGTTGAACCAGCAGGCCGGACACCATCTGCCGATCATCCCGTTGCTTACTTTTGGCGGCGCAATCTTCATCGGGCTGATCGAGTTGAAAAGCATCTACGAGAAAGCCGAGGACAAAGAGAAGGCGCGGGCGACGGAGGCCGCCGCATTGCTCGGCAAAGCACTCAAAGACCGCGATACGCAGGAGATCGTCGCGGCGGTGATCGAACACCTGGGGTCGGGGAAACAACCGACGAAAAAACCCGTAATGCCGAATGCTTCATGCCTCCCGAATCCACATACCTACGAAGAAACAGAAGAATAAACCAATGACACCGAGAGAATTTAAGAAAACCTACTGGCCCGACATCGAGGCCGTTTGCCGGGAAACCGGATTGAATCCGCTATTCGTGGCGGCGCAGGCTGCGCTCGAAACGGGGTGGGGAGAGTCCGCCATCGGCAACAATCTCTTCGGCATTACTGCTGGAGATAAATGGACGGGGGCGGTACAGACTGTCCGGACGTTCGAATATTTCGGCGACGACCAGCAGGGCTACCGGTTCAATACGGTGTATTCTATTACGCGGACGCGGGACGGCCGGTACAAATATACCGTAGACCGGGCATTCCGGGATTATGCGTCGGTACGGGATTGCCTGCTCGATCATTCACGGGTGCTGATGCGGAAGCGTTATGCCCCGGCGATACCGTACAAGGACGACGTGTACCAGTTCGCCTACTGGATCGCGGCCTGCGGCTACTGCACCGCAAAGCCGGGAGATTATGCGGGGCTGTTGCTCAAACTCGCCAGGATGATCGAAAAGGCATGAAACGCTTTCTGTTCATAGCCCAGCTTATCTTGATAATAGTCCTTGTGGCCTCCTGCTGTCCCTGTCGTCACCTCACGACCTTGCAGCGCGACAGCGTGCGCGTGGAAACAAGTATCCGCACCGCGTATATCCACGACACAGCATGGATTAAGGTGCCTGTTGAAGTCGTGCGACAGACTGTGCTGGTGGACACCAGTCATCTGGAAACATCCGTTGCTGTTTCCGATGCCCGGATCAATTTTGATGGTTCGCTATCTCACTCGCTTGTGAACAAGCCGCAGGAGAAGCCTGTTCCATATGAGCGTCTGATCGAATTCAGAGATAGTATCGTTTACCGGAATCGAACCGTGCGCGATATTGTCGAGATGCCGCGTCCGTTGACGTGGTGGCAAAAGACACAGATACGCGGCTTCTGGATACTGCTGGCGGTGCTGGTGTTCGTGTTCAGAGGAAAACTTAGAGGTGTATAGTACCGGATAAGGAGCCTTCTGTGACTGATTGTCATGCTCGTGAAGAGAACTGTCTGACATCGAAAATGTGATTTTGATGGTAAATTAGGATTCAATCTGAGTTATTTTATGGGAGATAAAATCAAATTATGTGTTTTTTTTATAATTTTGCGAAGGATTTTGCATGAAAATAAAGTCAGAACGGCAGTGCAGGTGTAATAATTGTTTTATCTTTGTCGTTATTATAAAGAAGATTCTAAGAGGAGAACATTATGAAACGAAATCAGATTACAGTATCTTTTGTCGGAGTATTCAAAGAATTGCAACGAATGATACCTCAACTGGACTCTGAGTTTTGTAGAAATGTCTTTGACGATCCTGATTCAACCTTTGCGGCCAATATTCCAGATGGTTTTATCATTAAACACAAAATTAATCCGGTTCCTGCGATTGCTATTACCCCGCAAAAGGTTGTTATAGTTGCTACAGATTTAAATCTGTTATTCAATTATATTGAGTCAATAAAAGCAAAGCTGCCCTTATATGATTTTGCGGCATACGGTATAAATCAGGAGATTGAATGGTTGGAACTGGAAAGCGATGCAAATAGATGGATATTCGATCGATTTATCAGACCGGAATTGAGGATTAAAGATAAAAAGGCTTTGTGTAATAAATTAAATTTACAATTTGGAATCAACGAAAGTCAAGAATTGTTTATAGAACTCGAGCCCAGAAATGGTATGAGTAATGGTTTGTTCGCTTCGATCAATCATCATAATCAATATGCGATCAAAGGGTTTCCTTCAAAAACAAAATTAAAAGATCTTTTCACCTTATCGGAAGCAACTGTTGACGAATACTTAAATTCACTAATTTGTTAATATTATGAATACGAGTAGTTTTGCTCCTATAATGGTCTTGACGATGTTTCCCTCTGCTTCGGCTAATTTTACCAATCCAACATCGCTTGTACCTAGTATATGCTATCGTTGTTATGATAACATAAATTTGGCTGATTCGTCATCGATTGATTTCAGAAAATATATAGCGCCGAAAGAAAGTTTTGCAGAACGTTATAAGCGGATAGCCCAATCATGTCATTTTAAAGAAGCATATGAAGGACACAGTGTTGGCGAAAATATATTGATCGAATAGTTTGTACGCATGGAGTGGACATCACCTTTTGACAATATAAATCAACTGACACAAGGGTCTATTGTAGACGCAATCGATTGGGGTAATCCTGAGGATAATCCTGTTGGTATTATTTTGTCTAATGCCTGTGACCTTGCACATGAAGGTCATTGTTCATATTTGATCGTGGCTGCTATGTATCCAGCTCAGATGATTTTGCAGTCATCGAGAGAATATAAGGGTATTATTCCTGATCCGACAGTTAAGTTAACAAGGAAACAGTTGGAAAAAAGGGCAGAATACTTTTCAAACTATATCCATCATAAAACTATTAACAGGTACTATTTTATTGACTGTACAGAAACACTGCTCGGGATGCATATGGTGATTGATTTCCAGCGTATAATATCCATGCCGCATAAATGTATGCACACATTGAAACCTATTGCTCATCTGGTTTCTCCGCTTAGAGAACAAATGATTATGCAGTTTGCTCACTATACTGCCCGAATTCCATCCGATCGTGTTGATGAAGAACAGGAGGCAAATATTATTGAGACATTATGTGGGGCTTAGTTTCCATGATGCATAATTTGTTTTTCGGGATAAAAAACAGGCTGATAGAAGATGATTAGCCTGTTTTTTTATTTTATAAAACAAAATGCTTATTAATTACCATTAATTATATTCGGAATAATCCTGAATTATTTGCTCATAGGTTGATTCACTGTAAACTTTACAGCGCCTTAGGCTGAAAATAAAAAATCGATCACCTGGCGATTGGCCTCGTCCACTTTTTTCCGGTTCCGGTTGATATAGATGTTGGTAACCCGGTTCCCGAAAGAGTGTCCCAGAGCCATAGAAATAGTTTCGTCGGGAATATCCAACTCCGCGGCAATCGTGGCCCAGGTATGCCGGGCCCAGTAGATGGATAACTTTGGAAATAGCGGTTCCCGGTGCTTCTTTCCTCCGAGCCCCCTCCTTTCGACTGTCCCGATCAATTTTAAATTATTATTCATGCGGTGTGCGAAATCCTTGTAGTTGCTGTATGTATCAAGCACATCAAGAAGATATTTCTTTCCTCTGTATCTGTCTATGATCTCCTGCGCTTCGGGTTCTACCTTTATAGAGAATAGATGTCCGGTCTTGGATCGGCGATACTCTATGCGGCCGTCGATAATCTCCGTCAGGGAGAACAGGTCGATGGGGTTGATGCCGAGCAGATAGAAAGTCAATAAAAATAAATCTCGATACTTTTTTTGGTGTGGTTCACATTCATAGTCGCGGAGCGTGCGTAATGCTTCGACTGACAATGAGCGCTTGGCCGTCTCCTCCTGCTTGATCTTGAATCGGCGAAAAGGATAGAGCGTGGTCAATTCTTCGTCGATTGCCGCGTTTATGACGGCCCGAATGTTCCGGAAATGGATGGCGATGGCGTTTGGTTTGAGTTGCCGGATACCTTCGATAACGTTCCCGCGGCTGTCGAGGTGTTGTGTTTTTAGGAAATGCTCGAAGCGGTTAAGCCAGTCGAGCGTTATTTCTTCGAATCCCCAATCGCCGGGTCGGCCGGATTTCTCGGCAAACCGCTCTATTTTGGATAGAGTCAGCCGATAAATGTTGGCCGTATTTTCTCGATCCTTTCGGGCAATGAATTGCTTGAAGAATTTGTTGAATGTGACTGCGTCCGGGTCTTTGTATTCGCTCCCATCAAGCAGGGCTTGTACGCGGGCGCGGATTTCTGCGGTTTTGAGTTGCAGGCCCACCGAAAGCTGCACAGCCAGCAGAGCTTCTTCTACATTGGTGTGGCCAACGCGCAGAATACGGTTCATTTTCTCGCGTTGGGGAGCTTTGACAATCTCGTATCCATTCCACCATTCGGGCGGAATGCTCAAACCTGTTTTGATGTTGAAATTTCTGCGGTTAGGCAGATTTACCCGGTAATAGAGCGGGTATTTACCTGATGCGCTTTTGAAGCGCTGGTCATAGTAGATAC
>ENA-UEPG01000042-UEPG01000042.1-human-gut-metagenome-genome-assembly--contig:-NODE-42-length-135754-cov-7.065531_pt1 | contig 135754 bp, 124 predicted proteins | sample MGYA00242893_ERZ507902 | MGnify/ENA primary metagenome ERZ507902 (study PRJEB26167, sample SAMN06115491) | human gut metagenome | host: Homo sapiens | place: China:Gansu | collected 2015-04-23...
GTCCCCGAAAGCCGTATGGCCGTTGTCGCTCGGGCGCGAAAGCATCGCGAACTTACCGCCGATCTTACGCGGGAACAACACCCCGTTGCGGTTGAACGGAATAAAGGCGTTTTCCAACTGGTGGAAGGTCTCGAAATCATCCGTCCACGCGATACCGATCGTCGGACCGTGGTAACCGTTGCACCACGTGACGTAATACTTGTCTTCGATCTTCGCAACGCGCGGATCGTAACCATAGACCCATTCCCCGATCTCGGCATCTGCACCCGTCAGACGGAAATCAGCCTCCTCAATGTCCCACGCGATGCCGTCCACCGAGAAGCCCACATGGATACGCATGCGGCGATTGGTGTCGTCGCAGCGGAAAACTCCCGCATAGTTGTATTTCCCCTTCCGAAACGGCACGACCGCCGAGTTGAAAACCGAGTTCGAGGTCGCAAGTGCGTCCCGACCGATGATCGGATTGGCCGAATAGCGCCACAGCACCTCTTTGGAGCCTGCGGGACGCTCTTCCCAGGGCATGCCAGGAAGAGCCTGGCCGCATATTTTCAAGTTTGAGTTCATAGTTCTACGAATTAATTGATACTGATTTTATTGAGTAGACAAATATACGACTTTTTCCCGGGATTTAAAAGTCTCTGGCAGGAAGATAATCAAGGTTTTGCGAACCGTACAACCGCCAGTTCAGGACATCGCGGAGGCTTGTCCCAAAATTGCGTCTTACGCCATAAACGGCAGGCGATCCGCGGCCGAAATAACCGGGGCTTCGCCCTCCGGTCACACATCCGGCGCAACAGATGCCAACAATATAAATATCAATCTATTGCACATTAGCCCCTAACAATTACCCACCTCTCGGAAATATCCTCCGACACTGAAAAAACGCGCAGACCGATGTTCGAAAACAAAGGTCTGCACGTTCCACGTTGTCAAAAAGGCCGCTTATTTATAAACGATCTGGGTAGTACTGTCCTTGGTAACCGTCACCTTACCCATCTGAGAGGCCGACATGGTAAGCGTCATAAGCTCGTAATTCTGCATCCGGCAGTCGAGCGTCTGAAGGTTCGGACAGCCCGAAACATCGAGTGTCGTCAGCTTATTACGCCAGAGATTAACCGTCGTAATGTTTTCGCCCGAAAGCACCAGCGACTGAGACCAGTAATAGGAATAGGGATAAGAGCCGCTCTTGGTGGTGTAGTCATAGAGTTTTCCGTCGCTCCAAGCCGAAGACGATCCGAAATTGACAGTGGTTACATTCGGGCCGACATGCAGTGTTTCGAGCGCATTGGGCACACATTTGGAGAGGTCGGCAACCTTCGTCGTACTGATATCCAGCGCACGCAGTCGCCCGTACATACAATTCAGCGTCGTCAGGTTCGTAAACGCCTCGATACCTTCGGCCGACGCGATGCCGCCCTTGCTCCAAAGCGTAGTGTAGGTGTCGAGTGCAGTGGCGGCAGCACCTTCGGCCGTCAACAGATACCCGTCTCCCGAAACCATGATATACCCCAAGCCGAACAGGTATTCCCGGAAATTATCATCGGGGAACAGCAGCAGTTTGGCTTCGCCCTGTTGTATGACAAGCGTTTGGTTCAGAGCCGTGACGCCGGTCGCCAGCGACACCTGCGTCATGCGGAAATCGGCAGCAGCCGCAATGTCGAGCACGATCTCCTGCGACGACCACGCTTCGGGCTCCACGACTTCCGAAGCGAGCGTCACCCAACTGCGGGCATCCTCGGGAATGACCACCTCGAACGGGATGTTGCTCCACACCGTAACGCGCATCTGCCCGGCCGTAAGTTCACCCTTGTATTCCGTTTCGCCGTCGACGCGCAGCATGTCGGTCTGCGCCTGATGCACAGGCAATGAACGCGGCTCAAGGCCCTCGCCGCTCAGAACGATCGAGCCCGAACGGGGATAATACGTATCGTTGGCTGCAACCCGGTAATATTTGTAAAAAGTCTGCATCGCCCGGGTTTCGGACGCGCCCGTGAAAGGCGTAATCCATTCGGTTGCAGCAGGATCGATCTCGGCAGTAAACCCTTCGACGTTCGACTCCATGCGCAGGCGGATCAGGCCGCCCTCGTTATCCAGATCGAAACGGTCTTCGGAACATTCGACGACCTTGTCGTTAGCCTGCGTCACGAGCAGGCGCGCCGTACTGCCGCCGCAAATAAAGGTGAAGACCTCGCTGCGCGGTTCGGACGAAGGGTTCGCATCGGCGGTGAAAGTCACGGCGTCGCCGCTTTTCCCCTCAACGGCAGACGGGGTGCACCATGTCTTGCGGCCCGTCAGGCGCCACGTGCCGGAACTGGTTACCTCGACGACGTTCGTGCCGTCGGCCGGGTCGCCCCCAGGAAGAAATTCGAGCTTCCCGACGCCTATCTCCACCGAGGCCTGCGGCTGCGGGGATTCCTGCGTGTCGTCATCGTTGCAGGCACACAAAACGGTCGCCGAGAGCAATATCCAAAATAACTTTTTCATCTTTGTAGGATTCATTTCAGGTTAAACGCATCTTGTTACTTCCAGTCGGCATGCCAGCTCTTCCCCGAAAAGACAACCGTATCGTCGTAAAGTTTCGCGGCGACCGTTCCGAGGACATTGCGGTAGATAGATTCGTAGGAAGCCCCACCGTCGCCGTCGGCGGCACGCAGGTGGTAAATAACCTGCACACCGTAACCGTCCCTGCGTATCAGGTCCAGGTTCCAAAGGTTGGCGCTCTCTATTTCGATAGAGGAGGGCCCCCAACCCCGCTTTCCCATACCCATGATAGAGGTGTATCCCGTCAGGTTAAGGCTGCCGTACATGGCGTCGTAGGAATAGTCGACGAAATCGCCGGGCATCATGCCGTCAATCAGCATGTCGAAGCCGTTAAAACCTGCACCCGGCGCAACCGGACCGATGTAATAGAGCATACAAAGTTTGTCAGGCATCGCCTTCTTGGTTTCGTACAGCAGACGGGCATAAGGATAGGGACCGCGCTCGACGCATCCGGGACGCATGGGATACTTGTCGTAATCCGACCACTCGTCGTCGAAATCCACGCCGTCGAGCCCGTAAGCAGTGACGATCGACCGCAGTTCGGCGGCGAATTCCCGGGCGGCCTGGTCCGAAAGGTTGGACACGCCCGTGCCGTCGTGGTCACCGAGAATCGTCAGGCAAACCTTGATACCCTTGTCCTGCAACGGTTTGATATACTTGTCGCGGTGGTCCAGCAGATGCTGGATGTTCGGATTGATCTTCACACCAATACGCCCCGTCTCCTCGATGTAGCGGATGTTCGCCGCAAAGAGATTTACAATATCGAAAAGCGGCTTTCCGCCCTTGCGAACCGTCCATTCCCCGGTATTGAGGGGATTGTTGCTGTTGCACTCGACGTAGCAGATCGTCACGATGCCGGTCCCCTTGTCCGTCGAAGGCCGCTTGCCGAGCGCCTTGACGAAAAGCAGGTAATTTTTCGAATCGGCCGAAATCGTAACGCCTTCGGTCCGGGATTCGACGGCCAGCGGAAGGACATAAGTCGTACCTTCAGCGAGTATCTCTCCCGGCCGCAGCGTCACGGCCACGGGGTGCGACTGCCGATCGCCCGGGGCGATCAGCACAGCGCCCTGCTGCTCGACGGAAACGAGACTGGCCGGGAAGATTTCATATCCGGTCTTATTGGCTTCGTTATAAGCCTCCAGCAGGCTTTCATCCACTTTCAGGACGGCATCGACGGCCTGCGTCGCAGCTTTCGAAAGCGCGATGCGAAATTCGGGAGCCACGGCTTCCGTACGCAGTTCGATACTTTGGGCTCGCACCCCGGCGCAGTTTTCGATGCGGCAGTAAACGTCGTCGACGGTCGTCAGGCCGTTACCGTCGGCCTTCCCCACCTCGATATCGTCGTTGCAGGAAACAAGTACCCCGGCCAGCGCAAGCGCCGCGGCGTACAGCCCCGCACGCATATATTTCATTGGAATCATGTTCGTTTTCATTTTAATCCGTTAAAAACCTATTTGGGTTCGGGAAGCGTCACCGGCGTCCACTTGACCGGGCTTTTCGCCACACCGTCGTTGCCGTTGCCTGTATGGTCGGTGATGGTGAGGCCGTTGCCCTCGTTGAACTTCCAGTAAGCAACCAATCCCGGCGCATCGGGCTCCACTTCGTAGGGATTCTCGGCGATCTCCTCCGGGGTACGCACAACGTTCCAGATGCGGAATTCACTCATTTCACCGTCCAGCTCGCGGCCCGGTTCGTAGGAGAATCCTATGTAGAATTTCTGCTTCTGGAATCCGGCCGGTTTACCGAAGTTCGCAGGCTCGGTATAGTTCAGATTACCCTGCTCGCCGACCAGGGCTCCGTCGATATAGAGTTTCACCTCTTTGGCATTCATGTCGTAGGTCGCCGCAATATGTATCCACTTGTCGGTGGGCAGCAGGCAGGCGTCGTTCGAAATGTTACCATACGGCGTCACATATTGCAGTTGATTGGGTTTAAGCCCGTTATCGCTGATACGCAGCAGGAAGTTACCTTCGATACCCATCACGGTCTGGATGCCGGGATCGAACTTGCGGACGCGGATCAGCGCTTCGAGCGTGAACTGCTCCAGGTCGTTGCAGACCGCAGCCGAAGGCTTCTCTTCGAGGAACGTCGGGATCGAAACGTAGTTTTTCTTCTCCATGTCGGCGACCACGCTGATCGAGGGTACACCCTTGAAGACATAGTAATGCGTGCTCGCACTTTGCAGCACGGAGATACCGTCGGCTGCGGCGATGGTAACCGGAAGCACATAAACCTTGTCGCGGTCGAGCAGGTTCAGGTTACGGAAAGAGACCGTTACCTCGGACGACTGCACCGTACCCTGGTTCAGCAGCGCCTTTCCGTCGAGAAGTTCGTAAAACTCCTCCCCCAGCGGTTCGGCGTTATCGTAATAAGCCGAATTGTAGGTGGCGGCCAGCGAAGGATCGACACGGAATTCCAGGTTGACATCCTGCCCGGCAGGTTTGGGAACGGCCGCCCGGATGGTGCGCGTCGTTTCGCGAAAAGAGTTTTTCAGCGGCATGGTTTCGGTCTTCGAAGCCGCGTCGATATAGACTTTGTTGTCGAACGGGGCATTACGCGTCACATCGTCGCCGCAGCCCGTAAACGCCGCACCCGAGAGCAGCAGCGCCATGAGATATATTCGAAGTTTCATCGTTCGTCTATTTTTGGGGAGAGGGATTCATGATGTTGATCGCCTCCCGGGTGTATTTATAGATCAATGTCGTATTGTAGAAGTCGTCCTGGATGTTGTAAATACCCAGTCCGGCCTTGGTGAAACCCGCCTCGGGAGCCGTCACCCAGGCTGCGGCTTCGGTCAGGGCGCGGAGCGTGAGCTGTCCGTCCGCACCGGCGAAGCGCCCCGTGGTCGGGTCGTTCGGATCGGTCGAAATAGGGGCTACGGCCACGATGAACCGGTCGGCGGGAACACCTTCGCGAAGGGCCATCAGCACACTCTGGCTCAGCATGTAAGGCGTCGTCGCAGTCATCTTGCGCAGCACGATGTAGCGGCTGAGGTCCAGCAGGCTCTTGTCTATAAGCCATTGGGGATCGCCTTCGTAGACGAACAGTTTGTCGGCGTGCGCGGCAGCCCACGTCTTGAGCCGGGCGGTGAACAGCGCCTGGCGCGCCGTCTGCTTCACGCGCTCGGCCTCCTCCATGTAATGCGTATCGAGGGGCGTGTAGTGCACGGCTGCGCCGTCGTACCCGTACTTGTCCACCAGTTCCAGTGCGGCATCCGTATGTTCGGCAAGGAACGCCAGAAAACCATCCGCCGCAGGCTCTCCGTCGCCCTCCGTGGATGTAGGTTCGGGCTCAGGTTCGGGGTCCGGAGCCTGCGAAGCCTCCCAGAGCGCTTCGATCCGGTCGTAATCGAAGGTAAAGATCACCTTGGTCCCCTTTTCGCGCAGGGTCTTTATCTCCGCGAGCTCCCGTTCGCAAAGGCCGTCGGGATGCAGCAGCGATACGATGTCCACGCTGTCGGGAATGGCATCCATACGGTGGGCGCGGGTGACGGGGACCTTGACGCTGTTGTCGAACCACGCGTAGACGACCTTGTGATCCGAAGCCTTGTACGCATTCAGGTTTTCGAGGTAGCGGGCATAGAGCCCGGGGTTATCCCCGGAGATGTCGGGACGTTCGATGGAGAGCGATTCCGGCTCCGTCCAGTCGTCGCAGGCCGTCACGGCCGCAACGGCAAGAAGACAGAGCAAAGGGACCGTCAACTTATATTTCAGCATGTAGTTCATAGCGATTATTTGTTAGGTTTGCAATCCCACCACAAGCGGGTGGCCATGTTGTCGGGACCTCCGAGCAGTTTCAGCGCTTCGGCGTAATTCACAGCATTGTCGGTAAACTCGTTCTGCGGATAGGGCACACGGCCGGGCATGCCACCCTGCTCGATACCCATGCCCGACGCATCGGGCGACGGCAGCAGGCGGGGATACCCTGTCCGGCGATACTCGGCCCAGGCTTCGTTGCCCAGCGGGAAGCAGGCGATCCACTTCTGGGTGATGATGCGTTCGAGATTCTCCTCGTCGTCCGCTGCCGGATCCCAGGCAACGGTTATCGAGCTCTGCCGCGGCGCACTGTAACGGCCCGTAGGATCGTCGTAGGCCGCAGGTATTGCGACGGCATTGCCCGCATAGACATCGGCGCCGGCAAGGCCGTACTGCCGAAACGAAAGTTCGATCCCCTGTTTGTAGAAATCTTCGGCTTCGCCGCCGACTTCCCAGCCGCGCAGGGCCGCTTCCGCCTTGAGGAAAGCGACCTCGGCAGCATTCATCCACAAAATAGGTGTAGCGTTCTCCACCACCATTCCCGAGTAGTCCGAACGGTTGCGGTCATCGTAACGCACTCCCGAACGAAGGCCGTTGTATCCCCCGTTGGCGGTTCCGGCCTTGGTGAAATAGGACTCGCGGCGCGGATCGGCATATCCGTTCATATACGACGTAAGGTCGGCCGAAATACGCGAATCGCGCCACGAAGTGACGGTCAGCGTATTGGGGTTCTTCGTCACCGGCATCAGCGCATTGTCGGCGTTATCCACCATCGTGTTCGGAGCGGCGGCTTCGGCCATTTCGCGGGCCTTTTTTTCATCGGCGTAACTCAGCCGCAGAGCCATGCGGAGTTTGAGCGAATTGGCGAAGCGAATCCATTTCGAGATGTTGCCGCCGTAGACTTTGTCGGCTTTGGAATTGAAACTGCCGGTACGGTGCGCCATAAGGATGGCGATAGCCTTGTCGAGCTGTTCGAACAGCGTGTCGTAGACTTTTTCCTGCGAATCGTAGGGAGCCGTAAGCGAACCGTCGCGCCCCACCTGTGAGTAGGGAATCGGGCCGTAAATGTCGGTCACGCGGTGGATGGCCGCCGCACGGATCACCTCGGCAACCGCCAGAATCACGGGATCGTCGGTATTCGCCTGCAGTTTGACATAGTTCTTATAGATTTCGGGCAGGACCACCTTGAACGCCGGACGGGTCCAGTCGTCGGTCGGATTGTAGAGCGTGGTGCGGGTGTCCCACGAGCCGGAATCGGCCATGTAACCGCCGAACGGACAGCCCATCAGGTTCTCGATAAACTGGTATTGATGCTCTTCGAGCGGAATAACCCACCCCTGCATACCGGTCAGTGCCGCACTTACGATGTAGGCGTCGGCCCCCATCTGATCCTTGGTGGCGTCGTTGGGATCGGTGTTGATCTCCTCGTAGTTGGCCGTGCAGGCGGCAACACAGAGGACTCCCAGCGCCAGCAGCGTCTTGATAATTAATTTATTGCGTATCATAGCTGTTACGGATTAAAATTTCAGTCGCACGTTGAAGCCGATGTTCCGGGTATTGGGCATCATGTAGTAGTCGATGCCCTGGTAGTAGTTGCCCGTAGTGGCTACCGACTCGGGATCGAAGGGCGCCTTGTTGTAGATCATCCAGAGGTTGCGGCCCACGAGCGAAACAGTGATATCACACACTTTAAGCCACTTGCGGGGGATCGTATAGCCGACCGAAGCCTCCGAGAGGCGCACGTTCGTAGCGCTGTAAGTGTAGTACTGCGGAACACCGGTATTGCCGCCGACCACCGAATACCAGTTATAGGCGGGAATCAGGTTGCCCTCTACCGAAACGCCTCCCGCATCGCGCGCCGCGGCCGAAGCCTCCGACACGCCGTAACGGTCCAGTTGGGCCTGCGTGGCCGAATAGACGATGCCTCCCAGGCGGGCCGACACCATGAATCCGAAATTGAGGTTTCCCCACGCGAAATCGTTGCGCCACGCCATATTGGCCTTGGGAAAGACGCTGCCGAGTTTGATGTCCCCGGCCTTGGAATTGGTCGCCACCTTACCGTCGGCATCTACATAGATATATCCGTCGGCATCGCGCTTGAGGTCGATGATCGAATAGAGGTCGCCGAGGCTGCCGCCCGGCTTGAGGATGAAACGCGCATCGCCCAGACCGCCGATATCGAGCCGGTCCTTGGTGATGACGGCTCCCGTCTCGGGATGGACATAACCGTCGACCAGTTCCAGAATGCGGTTGCGGTTGGAGGAGAGCGTATAGCCCGACCGCCAGGAGAATTTACCCCACGTATTCTTGTAGTCGAGTTTCAGTTCGACGCCCTGGTTGCGGACGCTGCCCGTCTGCACGTAGAGCTTCGAGTAGCCGCTCGACACCGAGATTTCGGGGTTGAAGGTCTGGTTGAAAGTCTTGGTGTCGTAATAGCTCACGTCGAGCGAAAAATGCCGCAGGAAGCGCATCGTAAGGCCCACCTCCCACGAATTCGTCCGTTCGGGCTTGAGGTTGTACATCGGATAGAAGGTCTCCTGCTGCCACTGCTTGTTGGCATTATCCCACTGATAGGTGGGATTGGCCAGAAAACGCGCAAAGGGAAGACCCACCGAGGCGAACGAGCCGCGCAGTTTCAGGTAAGAGAGGTTTTTGGGCATGCCGGGGATTATCTCCGAGAGCACGACAGCAGCACCTACCGAAGGATAGAAGAAGGAGCTTTTGACCGATTGGGGTCCGGCCAGCTGCGAAGGCCAGTCGTTGCGGCCCGTAAGGGTCAGGTAATAAGCGCCCTTGAAACCGACTTCGACACTGGCGAAGACGGACTGCGTCTGTTCGTGCCAGCCGCTCTGGATACGCTTGGTTTCCGTATCGTCGAGCTGGAAGATGTTAAAGACATTGGGAAGGCCGTCGGCGCGGATCGGTCCGCGGTTCTGGTTCGAAGTCTGGCGCATGTCCGAGAACGAAGCGCCGATGTTTGCCTGTAACGACCAGTCGTCGCCGAACGTTTTGTTGATGTTGAGCATCGCATCGCCGTAGGTCTGTTTGTCCTTGGTGATCGTAATGCCGTAAAGACCGTTCTGGGCGTCCTCGCTGTTCTCGGAGTTCACCAGGTTGGTCGTGGCATAGAGTTTTTCAGTAAAGTCGTTGTTCGAATTGTCGATCCTGATACGGCCCGCAACGCTCATCCAGTCGAAAATCCGGTAGGTCAGGCCCATGTTCATCATGTAACGGTCGCGGTTGTTTTCACGCAGGATGCGGTGGTTCACCCAGTAGGGGTTATCGACCGGATAGTCGAATTTCTCCATCAGGGGCCAGTACTGCGTATAGATATTGCGCTGGGGATCGAAACGCTCGAACATCCGGATATCGTCCCAGTCGTCGCCGCGCGGGAACAGGTAGGCGCCCACCAGCGGGTTCATATAGGTTCCCTGGTTGACCATATTGCGGTCCTTCTGCTTGATGAAACTGCCGCCCAGGTCGAGTGTCATCCGCTCGTCGAGAAACGACGTGGTATTGCGGAAGGTGAAGTTGTAACGCTCGTAATCGTTATTCGGCACGATGCCGCGCGAATTGACGGCTCCCGCCGAAACATAAGTCTGGTTCCGCTCCGTACCGGTCGAAAGCGACACGGTCTCGGTTCCGACCACGCCGCGCTGGAAATAGTCGTCGCGGGGCGAATAGCCCATGTAGTTCGATTCGTTCAGCCGGTGTCCCCAGCTCAACTGCGGGGCAGGCATTTCGGAACTGAGGTTGCCCGTACCGTAACGGGTCTGGAAACGAGGAAGCACGAACGGTGCGAGCAGTTCCGTGTTGCTCGTTACGGTCACGGTCGTACGGCCCGCCTGCCCGGTCTTGGTCGTGACGACGATGGCGCCGTTCGAAGCGTGGCTGCCGTAGAGCGCGGCAGCCGCCGCACCCGTCAGAACCGAGATGGATTCGATATCTTCGGGATTGATGTCGGCAATGGGCTCCGACGTACCGTACGAGTCGTATCCCGTACCGCCTTCGCCGCCGAGGTTATACATCGGGATGCCGTCGATAACGTACAATGCGTTCGACGACTGGTCGATACCCTTCGTACCGCGCATGATGACTTTCGAGGCGCCGCCCACGCCCGACGAAGAGGCGTTGATGTTCACGCCGGCGATCTTGCCGCTGAGCGAATTGACGAAGTTGACATCTTTCACGGCCACGACATCCTCGCCGTCCATTTTCTGAACATTGTACGAAAGAGCCTTTTCCGAGCGCTTGATACCCAGCGCAGTCACCACCACGGCATCCACATCCACGGCAGACTCCCGGAGGGTGATCCGGAAATCGGTGCGGCTGCCGACGACGACATCCACCGGCTCATAGCCCAGGTAGTTAACCGCAAGCACGGCCTCCGCGGCGGGGGGGGGTATTTGGAGCGAGAAAGCGCCGTTCACGTCGGTGCTCGCGCCGATCGCAGTACCTTTGACGACCACGGCTACGCCGACCATCCCCTGTCCCGCGGCATCGACGACAACGCCGCTCACGGTAACTGCCTTTGCAGGTTCGCCGACGACCCTGCGGGAGAGGACGATCGAAGTCTTTTCTACCGCATAGGCGATATCGGTGGACCGGAACAGGCTCTCCAGCACGCCTTTCAACGGCATGGACTCGACATCGAGCGAGATTTTGCGCGTGACGTCGACGCTCTTGTCATACACGAAAAGATAGGTGGTTTGTTTCTCGATTGCATTGAGCACCTGTTCCAGGGGAACGTCCGCCACCCGGAGCGTCACCGGCACGGACTGGGCACGCGTCGGCACGGCAAAAAGGCAGCACACCAGCGTCAAAACAGGCAAGAGCAGACGCGCCCTCGCTTGATCTTTCATTTTCATAGGTTCACATATTTAGGTTTGGGATTGTCTTCCCGGCAGGAAGACATCCGGATCGGTCTGCCTCCGGAAGGGCGTCCGCCAAAGAGACGGAAGAATTCAGTTCAGGCATGGAATGGTTTCGATCACATAGGCTTTTTCTTTTTTACGGAGTTGGCGGAATTATTCAGCGGATATACAGTATATCTTTCGTCTCGTTGCGCGTATAGGAGAATTCGGCGCTCTGCTGCAACACCCACAAGGCATGGTCGATGCCTTCGGCAATGCGAATCTTTCCCGTGAACAGATCGTCGGTCACGACATCACGCTGCACCACGATCTTCACGCCGTAATACTTCTCGAACTCGCCGAGCAATTCCCTGAACGAAGCGTCGCGGAATGCGATCAGGCCCTCTCGCCACTGGAACTGCTCATGGTCGGGAATACGCTCCACGACCAGACGGCCGTCGGACCTCAAAGCCCGGTGCTCGGGCTGCAGCACCACCTGGTTCCGGGAAGCTGTTCTGTCGGTAATGCGCACACAGCCCTCAACCAGCGATGCAACGAACCGGTCCGTCTCGGGGTGCGCCTCGACATCGAACTTCGTGCCCAGCACCTCCACGTCACAGGCATAGGTCTCGACAACGAAGGGATGCCTTTCATCGTGCGAGACATCGAAGAACGCTTCGCCCCTGAGCTGCACCTTACGCCGCCCGCCTATAAAGGAGGAGGGATAGCGCAGTTCCGAAAGCGCATTCATGCAGACCTTCGTACCGTCGGGAAGCGTCACGTCGACATGCTGCCCGGCAGGGACGGCAATCGTATTGTACGACTGCGCAAGCCTGTCGTGCAGGCTGGAAAAATAAACTCCGCCCACCCCCGCAGCCACGATAAGCACGGCGGCATATTTGACAGTTTCACGCACCCAGCGGGGAACCGGGAATATTTTGGCTTTCGGACTCCGTCCGGGCTTGGCGTGCATCAGCACCGCATCGAACAGACGGCGTTCGGCAAGCAACTGCTTTTGATGCGCGGGATCTTCGTCGAGCCAGTCGAGGACGATTTTTTCCTCCGCAACCGAAGCCCGACCACTAAAAAAACGATACAATAATTCTCTTTCCATGACATACTAATAACACGCCTCCGGCGAATATCCCTGAAAAAAATCGCACTTTTTCAGGCGGCATCCGCGGAAGGAGAAACCAGACAATCCGTAATCAGTTGATATAAAACCAGAAAATAAAAAAAGCGAGGTAGTCTTTCAGAGCGACGCGCAGCAGCTTCATCGCTTTCGAGACCTCGAATTCAACACTCTTGACCGTCGTGCCCATCTCGGCGGCGATCTCCTTGTAACTTTGTCCGCGGAAGCGGCTGCGGACGAAGATTTCACGGGTACGTTCGGGCAGGGCATCGAGCGTCCGGTCGACCAGCCGGCGGGCCTCCTCGCTGAAAAGCTCTTCGGGATCACAGGCCTGCAGGGTCGCAATGCGCGTGCGGAGCATCCGCGCACCGTGGGAATGGATGTTTTCCGCCGCACGGGTACGAACATCCTGCGCACGCAGGTGGTTCAGGCATTTGTTCTTGATAATAGTGAGCGCATAAGGCGGGAACGAGCCGACCGAAAGCATATCGCGCCGGCCCCAAGCCGCAACGAAACTCTCCATGACAATGTCCTCAGCGACGACAGGATCGGCGATATAGCTTACGGCGAAACGGATGAATCGCTGCTGGTACTCCCCGAAAAGGCGGTTGAAAGCCGCGAGATCCAAAGCCGCGTCGGATTGAAACATCTCCAAACTCATCGTCGTTCTACTTCTTTCTCAAAAACAAATATATAATAAAACGGCTACGAAACCCCGGAAAAGGACAAAAAAAGATGCACTGCACCGGACCCGAACTGCGAATCCGGATGCAGCGCCGCGATTAAATTTATTACCCAAAGCCCCGGCCATTATTTATATAACACTTCACCGCACCGCATCCCTGATAAAAAACAAAAAACGGACCGCATTTCCTGCGGTCCGTATCTGACAAATACGGATCTCCGTCGTCTACCTGGCTTTCGCTTCGCAGTAGGCGCAGCGGCAGGTTCCGTCCGCCTGGCGGTGGAAAAGCCGGTCCACATCCTCCGAAGCGGAGATGCAACGGCGGTTGGGGCATTCGTATTCGTTGACGACATACTGTTCGCCGAAGACCGGGGTATGCTCGAAGGGTTTGTTCTCGTCGGCCCAGCGCAGCAGCGTGTAGATCAGCGCCATCCGGACGAACTTACCGTTCTCGACCTGGCGGAAATAAGCGGCACGGGGGTCGTTGTCCACGGCGCGCGTGATTTCGTTGACGCGCGGCAGCGGATGGAGGATGATCATATCCTCTTTGGCAGTCGTCAGTTTCTCGGGATCGAGCACGAAGCTGTTTTTCACGCGGTCAAACTCCTCCTCGTCGAGGAAGCGCTCCTTCTGGACACGCGTCATGTAGAGAATATCCAGCTCGGGCATCACCTCCTCCATCGTCTCGACCTCGCGGAACTCCAGTTTCGAGTTCTCGGCCATCTCGGTGAGCATGTAGTCCGGCAGGCGCAGCTCCTGGGGAGCAATCAGGATCACCTTGATATTCGAATAACGCGACAGCGCCTTGATCAGCGAATGGACTGTGCGGCCGAATTTCAGGTCGCCGCAGAACCCGATCGTCATGTTGTCGAAGCGGCCTTTTTCGCGCTTGATCGTCAGCAGGTCCGTAAGGGTCTGCGTCGGATGGGCATGGCTGCCGTCACCGGCGTTGATGACCGGAATGCCCGCATACTGCGAAGCTACGAGCGGCGCGCCCTCCTTGAAGTGGCGCATGGCGATGATGTCGGCGAAGCAACGGATCACACGTACCGTGTCGGCCACCGTCTCGCCCTTGGACACCGACGAAGAGTTGGCGTCGGAGAAGCCGATGACCTGTCCCCCGAGTTCGAGCATCGCCGAGGTAAAGCTCAGGCGCGTACGGGTCGAAGGTTCGTAAAAGAGCGTAGCCAGCTTCTTGCCCTTGCACGCCTCGCTGTATTTGGCGCGGTTGGCGATGATGTCCTCCGCCAGGGCTACGATCTGCTCGGTTTCCTGTACCGTGAGGTCGGTGGGATCAATTAAGTGTCGCATAGGTTTTCATTCTAAAGTTTCGGGTTTTCACCTAATTCTGCTTTCAGGGTCTCGGAGTTTGTCGTCAGCGTGCGGCAGATTCCGCAGATCGAGAAGCGGGATGCGGACGGGATATACAAGGCGTATCTCCCGTTCGCGGCACGCAAATGAATCTACGGAAGATGCCGTGCGATCACGGCAAACGATTATCTCATCCAGCTTTCGTCCGACGGATTGTTTCGGAATGCAATCAACCGGGCCTTGTCCTCGGGCTTGATATACCCCTCCTCGGCGGCCACTTCCACGAGCGCGTCGAGGTTCGAAAGGCTATAATTGATCACATTCGCCTCCTTCATGCGGTCGAGACCTTTTTTCATACCGTAGGTGAAGATCGACGCCACACCGAGCACTTCGGCTCCGGCTTCGCGCAGGGCGTTGACCACCTCGATACACGAACCTCCGGTCGAAATGAGGTCCTCGATCACCACGACCTTCTGGCCCTTTTCGAGTTTACCCTCGATCTGGTTGCCGCGGCCGTGGTCCTTCGAACCCGAACGCACATAGCCCATCGGCATGTCGAGGATGGTGGCCGTGATGGCTGCATGGGCGATTCCGGCGGTCGAAGTTCCCATCAGCACCTCGGCTTCGGGGAATTTCGTGCGAACGATTTCGGCAAGGCCCGCCTCGACATGTTTACGTACCACAGGAGCCGTAAGTGTCAGGCGGTTGTCGCAGTAGATCGGACTTTTAATACCGCTCGCCCAGGTGAAAGGCTGTTCGGGACGCAGGAATACCGCACCGATCGACAGCAGGTCTTTTGCAATAGACTTCTCCATATTATTTTTTCAGTTTTTGGTTTTCAAATCTTCGGCCACCCAACGTACCCATTCGTCGACGTTGTCGGTCAGCGTTTCGGGCAGCGGCAGCGTAATCCGCACATCAGGAGCGATGCCCGCGGAGTCGATCCCGCGGCCTTCCGAAACCCGGCAGGAACGAGTCGTGGGGAGCATCATCCAGCGCGTCGTGTCCTGCGGGAAATAAAGAATCTCGCAGTTCGAGTAATCGAGGCATCCCAGCGTGTTGTCCTGCCCGTAAACAGTCGTCCGGCTGCTGCCGGCCCGGACTTCAAGCACCAACTGCTCACCTGACGAGCCGACCGAACCGTCGATCAGCAGCGCCGCCCGGCGGGGCCGCGGCGACACGGAATCGTAACGAATCCGGTAGGTCTTCGCCCCGCCCGTCAGAAACTCCCCGGCCGGAGTCCGCTTCATCCGTGCGATCTTCGCACGTCCCCGCTCCGTATCCCCGGCGAACTCCCTCACATGGGCGATGGCCAGATCCGAAACGCGGTATTCCATGGCATCCCCCACTCCTTCGTGGTCGTAGAGCAGTTTGAGCAACGGTTCATAGGCACTGTCGCTCCCGCCGCCGTTGCCGCGAATGTCGAGGACCAGATTCTCACAGCCCGAAGCCAGATAAGCCTCGACCGCCGCCTGCACACCGACTATTTCAGCGTCGGTCAGATCACACGACGGAAAACGGATCAGATACGTGTCGGCATCCACCCGGCAGTGGATGAACTGCGGGGCATAACACTTCATCCGCCCGGCGTAATCCGGATTGCGGCGGATCGATTTGGGGCGATAGGTCCGCACGCCGGCTGTTCCGAGGTGCGAATCGTCGAACCAGCCGAGGTATTCGGCAATGGCGTCATACGTGTCGCGCCCCGAAGCGATCCCGCGTTGCAGCCGCTCTTTCAGCGCCCCGTATTCCGCCCTGCGGCCTGCGGTCTTGTCCGGATAACCTGCATAGGCACGCTCCACGACATCGACAGCGTAGTCGAAATCCCCCGCAGCCGGAGTTTGCGCCCCGGCAGACAGCAGGCCGACGAGGGCCGCGACAAACGACAGAACACGCAGCAAGGGCTTCATCTACTCCAGTGCCGAGCGTAAAATCTTCTCCACCTCCTCGGGATAGATGCCGCCCTCATGAACCTTCACGCCGTCCACATAGAACGTGGGCACATAATAGTAGTCGAACGTATCGGCCACGTCGGGCTGCTCCGACTCCTCGATCATCTCGATATTGACGGCTGCCAGTTCCGGATGGGCGGCTTTAGCCTCCTCGATGTAGCGCAGCGCCTTCTTACAGAAGGGGCACGATTGCAGGTAGAAAAGTTTTACCGGTTTCATATCTTCCTTGTTTTAAAAGGTTTGTCCGTTATCCGACGAACTCGGCGACGCACCGGCGGTAGGCCGCCACAGGGTCCCCGGCAGCCGTGATCGGGCGGCCCACGACGATGAAGTCGGAACCGATCTCACGGGCGCGGGCGGGCGTCGTGACGCGCACCTGGTCCGCTACGTCCCCATCTGCAAAACGCACGCCGGGAGTGATCGTGAAGAACTCTTTTCCACACGCCTCGTGCACCATGCCGGCTTCGAGCGGCGAGCAGACTACACCGTCCAGCCCTGCGGCCTTGGTGTTCTGCGCATATTTCACGATCGTGTCGTTGATCGAAGCGTCGATCAGCAGTTCGCTGCGCATGCGCTCCTCGCTCGTCGAGGTAAGCTGCGTCACGGCGATCAGCAGGGGCCGCGTGCCGTCCTCGCGCGTAAGGCCTTCGAGCGCGGCTTTCATCATCTCGATCGTTCCGGCAGCATGGACGTTGCACATGTCCACATCCAGCCGCGACAGCACGGACATCGCTTTCTTCACCGTGTTGGGAATGTCGTGGAGCTTCAGGTCGAGGAAAATCTTGTGTCCCCGGCGCTTGATCTCGCGCACGATCGAAGGTCCTTCGGCGTAGAAGAGTTCCATGCCGATTTTCAGAAAAGGTTTACGCTCCTCGTCCTTGAAAAGATCGAGAAACCGGAAAGTATCTTCCGCCGACTTGAAGTCACAGGCTATAATTACGTCGCGTTGCATGTTTATTCGATTATTCCGATTATGTCACTCAGTTTTTCGATGCCCAGTTTCCGCATTTCGCCGGGCAGGGCCTCGACGATCTCCTTCGAGGCATAGGGGTTTACCAGGTTTGCAGCCCCAACCTGCACGGCCGTAGCACCGGCCATCATCATTTCGATCACGTCGCGGGCTGTCGTCACGCCGCCGCACCCCATGACCGGAATCCGGCAGGCCTTGGCGACCTGATAGACCATTCGCAGGGCGACGGGGAAGACCGCAGTGCCCGAAAATCCGCCCATCGTGTTGGCGACGACCGGACGGCGGCGGGCAACATCGATGCGCATGCCCAGCAGCGTATTGATCAGGCAGATGCCGTCGGCCCCGGCCTCTTCGCACGCCCGGGCGATCGACACGATGTCCGTAACGTTGGGCGAGAGCTTGATGAAGACGGGTTTGGTCGTCACCGCCTTGACGGCCCTCGTCACTTCGGCCGCGGCGTCGGGACAGGTCCCGAACGACATGCCGCCGTGCCGCACGTTGGGACACGAGACGTTGACTTCGATGATGCCCACCTGCTCCTGCTTGTCGATCCGCTCGCAGCAATAGGCATACTCTTCGACCGAGAAACCCGAAATATTGGCAATGACGGGTTTTCGGAAAAAAGTCTTCAGCCGCGGCAGCTCCTCGCGGATGACGGCGTCGATACCGGGATTTTGCAGACCCACGGCATTGATCATGCCCGCACCGCACTCGGCGATGCGCGGCGTAGGATTGCCGAAGCGCGCGTCGCGCGTCGTACCCTTGAACGAGAATGACCCGAGGACGTTGATGTCGTAAAATTCGCGGAACTCGTTGCCGTAGCCGAAGGTTCCGCTGGCCGGCACGACCGGATTATCCAGTCTGAGGCCGCACAGTTCAACCGATGTGTCTACCATATGATCTCCCCTTTCTCCAGAACAGGCCCCTCCTTGCAGATGCGTTTGTAGCCGTATTTGGTTTTACACGAACAGCCCATGCAGGCGCCGAATCCGCACCCCATGCGCTCCTCGAACGACAATTGGCCGTCCTGCTCCGTCGCGTTGTAAAGCGCGTGGAGCATCGGCAGCGGCCCGCAGGCATAGAAATAGTCGAAGTCGAGTTCCTTTTCGGCAATAGCCGTGGTGACGAAACCTTCGACGCCCTGCGAACCATCGACCGTAGCGACGGTGACTTCACAGCCCAACGAGCGGAACTCCTCTTCGTAGAAGACCTCCGAGGCCGTATTGAACCCCAGCACCACCTGCACGGGTTTACCCGCGGCGAGCAGCACCTTGGCCAGGTTGTAGAGCGGCGGCACGCCCACGCCGCCCCCGACCAACAGAGGCCGCCGGGCGTCGTTGCCGGTCGAAAATCCGTTGCCCAGGCCCGTCAGCAAGTCGAGCTGCATGCCCGGAGCCATGCGGCTCATCTGTTCGGTTCCACCGCCTACGACCTTGTAGATCAGCGTGATCGAGCTGTTATCGTAATCGCAGACTGAAATAGGACGGCGCAAGTACTTGCCTTCCAATGCAATATTGACGAACTGCCCCGGCGCAGCGATCCATTGAGTATCGCCCGCCAGGGTCATCCGCCAGACCGCGTCGGTCAGCGGCTCGTTCGTGAGAATTTTGTAAGTATCCTTTTTATACATAATTTTCATCGACACTTTTGATCCGGCAAAAGTGCCAAAACCATCCGCATGTCGGTCTCCGCGGGGTCGCCGTCGGAATTTTATTTTGAATCGATGGTCGAAACCCGCAGCGTAATCTCTTCGAGCACGTCGAGCAGCACCTTCACCGTTTCGAGCGCCGTGAACACTGTCACGTTGTTCTCGACGGCCGTGCGGCGGATTTCGTAACCGTCGAGGCGCGTGTTGTGCTGATTGATGTCGATCGTATTGATCACGTAGCTTACATGGCCCTGGCGCAGCGCTTCGATGATCTCGTTGCTGCCCTCGTTGAGCTTGCGGCGCGTACGGGTACGGATACCGTGCGCACGCAGGAACTCGGCGGTCCCGGTCGTCGCTTCGATGTTGAAGCCCAGGTCGTAGAACCGCTTCACCTGCGGCAGCGCCTGCTCCTTGTCGTGGTCGGCGATGGTCACGAAGATCGTTCCGTAGTTCGAAACGTGCATGCCCGTAGCCTGCAATGCCTTGTAGAGCGCACGCGTCAGTTTATCGTCGTAGCCGATCGCCTCGCCCGTCGATTTCATCTCGGGCGAGAGGTAGGAGTCCATGCCGCGGATTTTGGCGAACGAGAAGGCCGGGGCTTTGACGTACCAGCGCTCCTTCTCCTTGCCGTAGACCTCGGTGATGCCCTGCTCGCGCAGCGACTTGCCCAGAATCACCTGCGTGGCGATATGGGCCATCGGCACACCCGTCGACTTCGAGAGGAAGGGCACGGTGCGCGACGAACGCGGATTGACCTCGATAACATAGACATCGTCCTCGCCGGCAACGATGAACTGGATGTTATACAAGCCGACGATGCCGATCCTCAGACCCAATTTCACCGTATAATCGAGAATCTTGTCCTTGGCTTTCTGACTTACGCTGAAGGTCGGATAAACGCTGATCGAGTCGCCCGAGTGGATACCCGTGTGCTCGACATGCTCCATGATGCCGGGGATGAAGACATCCTTTCCGTCGCAGATGGCGTCCACCTCCAACTCCTTGCCCATGATGTAGCGGTCGACCAGCACAGGCTGGTCCACGTCGATCTCCACAGCGGTCTGGAGGTAGTGGCGCAGGCGTTCCTCGTTCGATACGATCTGCATGGCGCGTCCGCCCAGCACGTAGCTCGGACGCACCAGCACCGGATAGCCGATGCGTGCAGCCGCCTTCACGCCCGACTCGATGTCGGTCACGGCCTCAGCCTCGGGCTGGGGAATGCCCAGTTCCTCCATAATCTTCTCGAAGCAGCCGCGGTCCTCGGCGTTCTTGATCGCCTGGGTGTCGGTTCCGATGATGGGCACACCCAGCGCGGAGAGCGGCTCGGCAAGGTTGATGGCCGTCTGTCCGCCGAGCGACACCACGATGGCCTTCGGTTTTTCGAGGTGAATGACATTCATCACGTCCTCCACCATCAGCGGCTCGAAGTAGAGTTTGTCGCTGGTGGTATAGTCGGTCGAGACGGTCTCGGGATTGTTGTTGATGATGATGGCCTCGTAGCCCGCGGCGCGGATCGACCAGATGGCATGCACGGTCGAGTAGTCGAACTCGACGCCCTGACCGATACGGATCGGACCCGAACCGAGCACGATGATCTTCTCCTTGTTGCTGACGATCGACTCGTTCTCCTCTTCGTAGGTCGAGTAGAAATAAGGCACATAGGAGGCGAACTCGCTGGCGCAGGTGTCGATCATCTTGTAGACCGGGAAGATGTTGTTTTTCTCGCGCAGGAGATACATGTCGCGCTGCGAAAGGCCCCACAACTGGCCGATAAACTTGTCGCTGAAGCCCATGCGCTTGGCGGCGCGGAGCGTCTCGACATCCATCGGATTCGCGCGGACGACGTTCTCGAACTCGACGATGTTCTTGAACTTCTCGAGGAAGAACATGTCGATTTTGGTGTTGTTATAGATCAGCGCCAGGTCGACGCCGTTGCGGATCAACTGGGAAATGGCGTAAAGACGGTCGTCCGTGCCCTCCTTGATATAGGCCAGCAGGTCGTCGTTCGACCATTTGTCGAATTTCTTGTGGTAGATGTGGCAGACGCCCGTTTCGAGCGAACGCATGGCTTTCAGAAGCGACTCTTCCATCGTGCGGCCGATCGACATCACCTCGCCCGTGGCCTTCATCTGCGTGCCGAGTTTGTTCGAAGCATCGGAGAACTTGTCGAAGGGGAAGCGGGCGACTTTCGTTACGATGTAGTCCAGCGTGGGTTCGAACGAGGCCGGGGTGTTGGCGATCCGGATTTCGTCGAGCGTGAGGCCTACGGCGATCTTCGCGCTGACGCGGGCGATGGGATAGCCCGAAGCCTTCGACGCCAGGGCCGAGGAGCGCGACACACGGGGGTTGACCTCGATCAGATAGTATTTGAACGAGAGGGGGTCCAGCGCGAACTGCACGTTGCAGCCGCCTTCGATCTTCAGTTCGCGGATGATCTTCAGCGCCGAGTCGCGCAGCATCTGGAACTCCTTGTTGGTGAGCGTCTGGCTCGGGGCAACGACGATCGAGTCGCCCGTATGGATGCCCACGGGGTCGATGTTCTCCATGCAGCAGATCGAGATGGCCGTATCGTTGTGGTCGCGCATCACCTCGTACTCGATCTCCTTATAGCCTTTGATGCTCTTTTCGATGAGCACCTGATGCACCGGCGAGAGCGAAAGGGCGTTGCGCATCATCTCGCGCAGTTCGGCCTCGTCGTCGGCAAAACCGCCGCCCGTACCGCCGAGAGTATAGGCCGGACGCAGCACCACGGGATAGCCGATCTGCTCGGCGACCGAAACGGCCTCCTCGATCGACATGGCGATATGCGAAGGAAGCACCGGTTCGCCCAGCGATTCGCACAGCTCCTTGAACAGTTCACGGTCCTCGGCTCGCTCAATCGACTCGAACGAAGTGCCCAGGATTTCGACCTGACACTCTTTCAGGATGCCTTTCTTGGCAAGTTGAACCGCCAGGTTCAGACCCGTTTGGCCGCCCAGTCCCGGGACGATGGCGTCGGGACGTTCGAAACGGATGATCTTAGCAACGTATTCCAGCGTCAGCGGCTCCATGTAAACCTTGTCCGCGATATGGGTGTCGGTCATGATGGTAGCGGGGTTCGAGTTGGCGAGGATCACCTCGTAACCCTCTTCCTTGAGCGCGAGGCACGCCTGCGTACCCGCATAGTCGAACTCGGCGGCCTGTCCGATGACGATGGGACCCGAACCGATGACCAGAACCTTCTTGATATCTTTTCTCCTAGGCATTTTTGTACTCCTCCATGATATTAGTGAACTTCTTGAACAAATAAGCGCTGTCCTGCGGACCCGAAGCGCTCTCGGGGTGATACTGCATCGAGAAAACCCGGTCGGCAACGCACTCTACGCCCTCGGCCGTGCCGTCGAGCAGGTTGACGTGCGTCAGCGTAAGCCCCGTGCCGGACAGCGAATCGACATCCACGGCATAGCTGTGGTTCTGGCTCGTGATTTCGATCTTGTTGGTCACGAGATTCTTCACGGGATGATTGGCGCCGCGGTGGCCGAACTTCATCTTGAAAGTCTTCGCGCCGTAGGCGAGCGAAATCAACTGGTGGCCCATGCAGATGCCGAAGATGGGCAGTTTGCCGCGAAGCCGCTTCACCAGTTCGATCACCGGCGTCACGTCCTCGGGGTTGCCGGGGCCGTTCGAAAGCACCAGACCGTCGGGATGGAAGGCCATGATCTCCTCCACGGTGGAGTCGTACGGCATGACGGTCACGTTACAGCCTACGCGGTTCAGCAGGCGGATGATATTGTTCTTGATACCGCAGTCGATAGCCACAACGTCGTACTGGTGGTTGGGAACGCGCGACATCCACCGTTTGCGGCAGCTTACACGCGAAACCATGTCGTGCGGGGTGACGTATTCGCCCAGTTTGCGCATAGCCTCCCCGTGGGGCGTCGCAGCATCGGTGATGAGCACCTTCTGGCTCCCCTCGTCGCGGATGATGCGCGTCAGGGCGCGGGTGTCCACGCCCCAGATAGCCGGAATGTCGTGCTCTTCGAAAACCTCGTTGAGCGTCTTCGTGTAGCGGAAATTCGACGGCGAGTCGTTGTACTCGCGCACGATCATACCGCCGATGGTCGGCGTTTTGGTCTCGTAGTCCTCGTCGGTCATACCGTAGTTGCCGATCAGCGGGTAGGTCATCACGACCATCTGATCCGTGTACGACGGATCGGACATGATCTCCTGATACCCCACCATCGAGGTATTGAAGACGATCTCGTTGATAGCCTCGCGATCGGCTCCGAAACCGTATCCGTAGAACTCACGACCGTTCTCCAAGACAATTTTTTTCGTAAATGCTTTCATCCTTATCTGTTTGATTCGTAGTTAGCGTATTAATGTAAATTACATCGGTTCTGCACCTTGGATCTCTTCCGGAATCCGAGCGCCGTATTCGCCGCCTGCGGCAGCGTTTACAGGTCTGACCCCACCCCAATCCCCTCCCGAGGGAGGGGCTTACGGCGCAAAAACACGCGCCGTTCATCGTTCGTCGTACACTTCCCGGCCTCCGACCACCGTCAGCGCGGCGCGTCCTTGGACATCCCATCCGGCAAAAGGCGTGGCGCGCCCTTTCGAAAGGAACGTTTCGGGGTCTATCGCATACTCCGTCCCGAGGTCCAGCACCGTAAAGTCGGCAGCGTCGCCCATTTCCACACCCCCTTCGAGCGAAAAGATCCGCCGGGGATTCACCGACATCAGGGCAATGAGTTTTTCGAGGGTTATCACCCCGTCCAGCACCAGGTATTTATAGAGCAGCGGGAAGGCGGTCTCCAGCCCCACGATGCCCATGGCGCTCCCGGCCAGCCCGCGCGACTTCTCTTCGGCGGTGTGGGGTGCATGATCCGTGGCTACGACCTCGATCGTGCCGTCCTGGATGCCTGCAACGAGCGCCTCCCGGTCGGCACGGCTTCTGAGCGGCGGGTTCATCTTGAAACGCCCTTCCTCCTGCAAATCCTCGTCGCACAACAGCAGGTAGTGCGGCGCAGTCTCGCAGCTTACACGCAGTCCGCGGGCCTTGGCCTGCCGCACCAGCCCGACGCTCTCTTTGGTCGAGACGTGACAGACATGGTACTGACAGCCGGTCTTTTCCGCGAGCGCGATGTCGCGCTCGACCTGCTGCCACTCGCTTTCGGAGCAGATGCCCTTATGTCCGTGTTCGCGGCAGTAAACGCCATCGTGAATATACCCCCCGCGCAGCAGGGAATCGACCTCGCAGTGGGCCACGACCGGCTTACTGACGGCTGCGGCCCGGCGCATCGCCTCCTCCATCAATTCCGCCGACTGCACGCCGCGGCCGTCGTCGGAGAATCCGGCCACCTCCGGGGCCAAGGCTGCGAAATCGACCAGTTCGCCGCATCCGCGCTGGCCCATCGTAATGGTCCCGTAGGGTTTCACGCGCACCACGGCGTCGCGGCGGATGATCTCCAACTGCTTTTCGAGCGTCTCGGGCGTATCGGGAGCCGGATTCAGGTTAGGCATCGAGCAGACCGTGGTATACCCTCCGCGGGCGGCGGCGGCAGTACCCGTCGCGATGGTCTCCTTCTGCGAAAAACCCGGCTCGCGCAGGTGTACATGCACGTCGACGAGACCCGGCACGAGGTGCTTGCCCCCGAGGTCCACCACCCGGTCGCCCGGCTGCGGTTCCCCGGCAGCCACGATGCGGCTCCCCTCGACGGCGAGCTGCCCCGGCTCGAAACGGCCGTTGCGGAAAATCTTCGCGTTGGTATAAAATGTCTTCATTCGTCGCTGGACACAAAAAAATAGGGCAACTAAAACAGTTACCCTAATAAAACAATAATACCTAAATCTTTCGGAGACTGGAAACCCGACCAGTAATCCTGCTGCCAGAACGCTTGCGCCGATGCTATGTTGGGTTTACAATTCATAGGATTTAGGTGTCGCTATAATTGTGCACAAAGATAGGGCATTTTCGCCGGGCATGCAAAACTTTTCCGGAAATTTTTTTCAACAATTCATACACACCCCACCGCCCGCACCCTGCATACGGCGGTCCGAAAGCATTATCCCATCGCCTCCCGGCAGGCAATCCAGCCGACGCGCCAGCATTCGGGCTCAAGGCCCGCAAATGCATCGGGACGCAGCGACAAGCGCGATCCCCGGCACAACTTCCGATCAAACAGGCCTGAGCCAGCCCTATTTGACAATGACCAGGTCGACGCCCGCCTCTTCGATGATCGAAACCATCGGCTCGGGAATCCGGTCGTCGGTGACGATCACGTCGATGTCCTCCAGAGCACAGATGCGGCCGAAACCGCGCTGTCCGAATTTCGACGAATCGGCCAGCACGATCACCTGCGAAGCGGCATGCATCATCCGGCGCGTGAGTTTGGCTTCGTCGATCGTCGAGGTCGTGATGCCGTGTTCGGGGTCGATGCCGTCCACGCCGAAGAAGACCTTCGAGCAGATACAGTCATCGAGTTCACGGGCCGCCTCCTCGCCCAGCACCGACAGCGATTTCTTGTGCACCGTACCTCCCAACTGCACGACGTTGACGTTCTCCGATTCGTTGAGCAGTACACCCAGCCGCAGGAACGGCGTGACGATGTTCAGGTGATGCCACATGCGCATCTTGATCTCCTCGGCGAAGGCGTAGACCGTCGAACCCGAAGCCACGATGATCGAGTCGGTCTCGTTGAGCATCTCTGCGGCCCGCTGGGCGATACGCCGCTTGGAGTCGCGGTTGATATTGTCCTTCACATGCACGTCGAGGTCGGCGACATGGGGGTTTGCGGGGCGCGCGCTGCCGTGTACCTTATATAATAGACCTTTGCTTTCGAGGATTTTGATGTCCTTGCGGATAGTCACCTTCGTAACACCCAGTTCGTTGGCGACATCGGTAATCCGGACAAAGCCGTGTTTGTTCAGGCTGTCGAGGATGTATTTGTGCCGTTCGGCAATGCTCAGCATATCGATTGGAAATTTAAACAGTTATAAAAACAAAGATAAGAAAAGATTCGGACTTCGCAAAAAAAGGGTCCGAAACCCATCACGGGCCGGACCCTCCCGGACCGAAGTCCGTATCATCATCTAAAATGGAACTTTCGTTATTCCGTCTCGGCTTCGTAGCCGTCGGCCTTGGCGCCCCACATCAGCAGGAAGACCAGCATACCCACGACGGCCATACCGAGGATGCCGATGTAAGCCCAGTTCCAGCCGTAGTGCTGGGCCACGAAGCCCAGTCCCACGCCCGAAACGAGCGTCGAAGCGTAACCGAACAGGCCCGTAAGGCCGTTTGCCGTAGCGGCGGCTTTCTTCGTAGCCTGGTTGGCGGCGGCAATACCGATCAGCGCCTGCGGGCCGTAGATGCAGAATCCGGCGGCGCAGAGCGTAGTGAACAGCAGCCAGATCGGAGCGTCGGCAGGGAGTTGCCAGAAGAGGAAGACGAACAATGCGGCCCCCGCCATGCAGAAGACGCAGGTGCGGTGTGCACGGCCTTTGAGCCATTTGTCCGTCGCCCAGCCGGCGAAGAGCATGCCGAGGATTCCGGCGATCTCGAACATCGCCACGAGCCATCCGGCGTGCGACATCGAGACACCCTTCGACTGACTCAGCAGCGAAGGTCCCCAGTCGAGCACCGAGAAACGGACGATATAAACGAAGAAATTAGCGAAGCCCAGAATCCAAATCAGCGGATTCTTGAAGACGTATTTCATCAGGAAGGCCTTGTGCTCGGCGCCCTTCTTTTCGGTTTTCACCTGTTTGGTCTCGGTTCCCTCCAACTCGGGAAGCCCCACCGAAGTCGGGGTGTCGCGCAGGAAGACGACCAGGCCGATGGCTCCCGCGAAAGCGATCGCCGAAGGGATCCAGAAACACCATTTCCACGCCCCGACGTGCGCCGCAGACTCCATCACGCGCTCCATACCCTCGGCATCGCCGGGCTGAACGCCCAGATTGGCGGCAATCGAAGCCACAGCATCGGGATCGCCCGTCATGTTAGTACCCAGCGTACCCATGATATAACCGCAGAGAATCACCACCAGACCCGCACCGATCGAGTGCGAAGTATTCCAGACCGACATCTTCGTCGCCAGTTCCGTGGGCGGAATCCAATGGGTCAGCAGGCGCGCACAGGGAGGAAATCCCGTGCCCTGCAACAGGCCGTTGATGACCCACATGACACCCATGAAGAGAATCATCGTATTGCCGAACTGACTGCCGTCGTGCTGGCCCGTGATCCAATAGGACACGTCCTCGCCGAACCCGAACGCAAAGTTGGCCAGCGCACACAACGCCAGGCCGATGGCCATGTACCAGCGGGCGTTCATGCGGTCGGCCAGAATACCGTTGGCAAAACGTGAAAAACCGTAGATCAGGCCGTTAAGGGTGAGGAAAATACCGAGGCTCGTCTTCGAAATACCGAGATCGGCTTCCAGACCGGGCATGGCCAGCGAAAAGTTTTTGCGCACGAAATAGAAGAGCGCATAACCGACCATCGTTGCGATGATCGTGCGCATCTGCCAATACTTGAAGCGCTTGGTTTGTTCAGATGTCATTTCGAAATGAAAGTTAGTAGTTTCAGAAGCCAAATATACAACTTTCGGTGCGATAATCTAAATTATTTCTGCGTTTTTTCCGATTTACTACCCAAAGTTTACAGACCGGACTACTTGCGGGAAGCCGCAAGGGCCGGCTCTTCGTGACCTTGCCCGGGGCTTTCGACCGCCCAGATACCGCCTTTGCCGAACAGACGGTCGAGCCACTCCTCCATCCATCCGCAGCGGAAAGCCGTGTCGATGACCGTATAGCGGCTACGCATGTAGGGAATTTTCTCGAATGCTCCGCGGAACCGGGCACGTGAAACGCCGATGTGCTCGGGTTCGTAGGGAGCGCCGACCAGTTCCAGGCGGCGGCGCACCTCGTCGAAGGGGATAATCTGACGGCGAATGCGTTCGCGCAGCGCGGGCCATGCCTGCTTCAATCGCGTGAGTTGGTCGCGCAAACCCTCCTTATCCACATATTTGTCGCGCGTCTCCTTCAGGCCGCGGGCTACGAACTCAGGATCGTTGTCGAAGATGGCGCGGATGTCCTTTTCGGTCTCGTCCCACGATTTCCATGCGGCGACGCACTTCTCGATGTCCAGTTGTTCCACAGGAGCGTCGAGCAGCATTTCGAGAAACGCCGTCGAGGCAAGCGTACCGATGCCGACCTTGAAACCATGCGATACCGAAGCATCGTTGAAACGCAGGTGTTCCATATCCCAGAGGTGGCTGAACTGGTGTTCTGCCCCCGAAGCCGGGCGGCTCGACTGCGTCGCCTGCATGGCGAAACCGCTCAGCAGCAGCCCTTCGGCCAACTGTTCGACCTTTTCCACATTGCCGGCATGCACGCCTGCGGGATCGCTCAGGGCCTCTTTCAGTCCATCCTGTACCAGCCCGAAAGCGAAGTCGTCCATCGCCTCGGAACCTACCGCGTCGGAGAGCATCCAGTCGGCCCCGGCAGGAATCTTGGCGATCAGGTCGGCATAGCCCGAAGCGGACATTTTGGCGGGCGCAGCGGCCGAGATCGAGGGGTCGAGAACCATGCCCAGCGGAGCCGGGCAGTCGAACGTCTGTTTGTTGCCGTCTTTCGTAATCGAAGCGCCATAGGCCGTGTAGCCGTCCATCGAAGCGGCCGTGCCGACCACCATATACCGGCGGCCGTTGTGGTGGGAACAGAGCTTCGTCAGGTCGTTGATCACACCCGAACCGACAGCCACGGGAATGGCGCCGGTCTTTGCCAGCACACCGTCCAGCTCCTCGACGAACGACCATTCGGCATAAAGTTTCGGATCGGTGAAAACATGTGGTTCGTCCTGCGCGATACCCGCATCGGCGAGGATGCGGTGCACCTCGCTGCCGGCGACACGCCATGTATTGGTATCGGCAACCACAACGGCGCGGCAGCCGGGAAACAACTCGTTGAACATCTCCGACGTACGCGGAAGAGTGCCGACACCGATTACCAGTGCCTTGGTGTCGGTCGTGCGCTGAAGGGCACTTTCTACCTTATTCATATTACTATCTGTTTTGTTTTAATGTTTTCACAAACGAAACCCCGCAGGGTGATTTCAGTTTCCCCAAAGTAAAGGCAAATATAGACATTATTTTCCTTTTACCAACCATGAACAACACAAAATTTTTCTTTTTACATACTATTTGATTTCCATTTGAATTATCAAAACGAAAAATTGGATAAAAGAAAATAAAAACATACCTTTGGAGCTCCAATCGATAAAACTTTCACCATGAAACGACTTACCCTACTGCTGGGCGCGTTCCTGCTGACAGCCGCCTCCTTCGCCCAGCCCGCCATGCCGCCTACGGCACGCATCGCCAACGGACCTTATGTATTAAACGTCACCGAAGACGGTTTCACGGTCGTCTGGAATTCGAAGGCCGACGCCATGGGATGGGTCGAAGTAGCCCCGATGGACGGCTCGCACTTCTACTCGACAGACCGACCGAAATATTACAATTCACACCTCGGACGCCACGTCGTGGGACGTATGCACCAAGTGCGTGTGAGCGGCCTTCAGCCCGGCACGACCTATCGCTACCGCATCATGCAGCGGGGAATCTTCGTAGATGAAGGCAACAAGAGGACCATTTTGGACGACGGGGACGGCAGCGAAGTATACAGACAGAAGCCATACACCATCAAGACGCTTGATCCGGCGCAGCAGCGCGTCGATTTCTGGATGGTCAACGACATCCACTCGCGCGATTCCGTTTTCCAACTCCTGATCAAGGACGCTCCCAAGGCGCAGCCGGATTTCGTCTGCCTGAACGGCGACCTGGCCAGCCAGACCGAAAACGAACAGACGCTCTGGGACGCCTGTCTTTCGTCGGCATCGAAGATTCTCACCCCTGCGGGCATTCCGCTCGTCGTGACGCACGGAAACCACGAACACCGCGGCTCCTATGCCGGTCACTGGCTCGACTACTTCCCCACGCCGACCGGAGAGACCTACTACACGTTCCGGCGCGGACCGGCCTTTTTCATCGTACTCGACGGCTGCGAGGACAAACCCGACAACGACCTCCGATACTACGGACTGGGCGACTGGGACGCTTACCGCCAGCAGCAGGCCGAATGGCTCAAGGGCGTCGTGGCGAGCGATGAATTCCGGGCGGCTCCGGTACGCATCGTGCTGATCCACATGATCCCGGGCAAGGAAGACAGTTGGTACGGCGAACAGCAGATCCGCAAACTCTTCGTGCCGGAGCTCGTCGGCAAAGGCATCGACCTGATGCTCTGCGGCCACTACCACCGTTACTTCTGGATCGACGACGACAGCCGCGGAGTGGACTTCCCGATCCTCGTCAATTCGAACAACGACTGTCTCCGCGTGTCGGCCGGCCCGAAAGGCATCGACCTGAAGGTGGTCGACACCGCGGGCGCTGTGATCAAGCAACACCACATCGACAAAAAAACCAGATAACGACATGGAAAACAAGCCCTTTCACAAATACCGCTCCGTCTGGGAGCACGACGAACTGACGGAACGCCTGCGCCGCATCCGCCACGTGGCGCTCGATATGGACGGCACGATCTACATGGGGATGTCGCTGTTTCCCTACACGCAGGCTTTCCTGCACGGGCTCAAGGAGCAGGGAATCGGCTATTCGTTCCTGACGAACAACCCTTCGAAATGCATCGCCGACTACCTCCACAAGCTCGAAACGCTGGGTATCAAGGCCTCGCGCGACGAAATGTACACCACGGCGCTGGCCACCATCGATTACATCAAGACCCATTATCCCGCAGCCAAGCGGCTGTTCCTGCTCGGCACGCCGTCGATGATCTCGGAGTTCGAGGCTGCGGGCTTCGAATCGTGCGCCGATTCGGCCGACGACGTACCCGACGTGATCGTGGCGGCGTTCGACATGACGCTCTGCTACGAACGGCTGTGCCGCGCGGCATGGTGGATCAAGCAGGGCGTGCCCTACATTGCCACCAACCCCGACCGGGTATGCCCCACCGACCTGCCGACGGTGCTGGTCGACTGCGGCTCGATCTGCGCGTGCCTCGAACACGCCACGGGACGCCGCCCGGACATTACGCTGGGTAAGCCCGACCCGAATATGCTCTCGGGCATCCTCACCCGCCACGGGTTGCAGCCCTACGAAATCGCCATGGTCGGCGACCGTATCTACACCGATGTCCAGATGGCCCACAATGCCGGGGCGATGGGCGTGCTGGTGCTCTCGGGCGAGACGACGCTCGACGTGGCCGACCAAGCCGAACCGCAGCCCCACATCACGGCCGACAGCATCGAGGTATTGGGCGAACTGATCCGGGAGGCGCATAAATAGCCCGACGGCGGAACGAAATGCCCCGGCAAACGCCGGAAGAGGGCATCCAATAAAGTCCAATAAGTTATAACAATAGCTCTATCAGAAAAAACCGGGTCTTTCGAGGCCCGGTTTTTCGCATCCTTTGCTATCTTTGCCTGAAGCAAACCCGGACATGTCCGGCTGTTTGTACTGTTTTTGCAAAACAAACCGAAACGATCCGCATGGAAGAACACAACATACTTATTCCCCTGCTGCTGACGCTCGGCGCGGGCCTCGCAACGGGCATCGGCAGCGCCATCGCCTTCTTCGCCAAACGCACCAACAAGCGGCTGCTGTCGTTCTCGCTGGGCTTGTCGGGCGGCGTGATGATTTACGTCTCGTTCGTGGAGCTGTTCCAGCAGGCGAATACGACCCTCTCGGCCGAATGGGGCGGACATACGGGCACGATCGTCACCGTGGCGAGTTTCTTCGCGGGCATCCTGCTGATCGGCATTATCGACCGGCTGGTTCCCTCGTTCGAGAACCCCCACGAAGCCCACCGCGTCGAGGAGATGGATCATCAGCCCCGCAACCCGAAACTGATGCGCATGGGCGTGATGACGGCGCTGGCCATCGGCATCCACAACTTCCCGGAAGGCATCGCCACCTTCACGGCGGCGGTGGACAACATGACCCTGGGCGTCGCGATCGCCGTGGCCATCGCCATCCACAACATCCCCGAAGGCATCGCCGTCTCGATCCCGATTTACTACGCCACGGGCGACCGCAAGAAGGCTTTCCGGCTGTCGCTGCTCTCGGGCCTCGCCGAGCCGGTCGGGGCCGTGCTGGCATGGCTGGTGCTGACGCCCTTCATGTCGCCGACGCTGATGGGCTGCATCCTGGCCGGGGTGGCGGGCATCATGGTCTTCATCTCGATCGACGAACTGCTGCCCGCAGCCCGTGAATACGGCGAAGCACACATCTCTATCTACGGCGTAGTGGCCGGAATGGCGCTGATGGCCGTAAGTCTGATTATGCTGGCATAATCAGACAATTAAGAATTAAAAATGAAAAATTAAAAATTACGTTCTTGGATATTTTTTTACTCATTGTCGGCCTGGGGCTGATTCTCGCGGGAGCGAATTTTCTGACGGACGGTTCCGCGGCACTGGCCCAGCGGTTCCGCGTCCCGGAGTTCATCATCGGACTCACGGTGGTCGCCGTCGGGACCTCGACGCCCGAACTGGTCGTATCGGTCCTGTCGGCCATCGCGGGCAAGAGCGACGTGGCAATCGGCAACGTCGTGGGATCGAACATCTTCAACGTCTTCGTGATCCTGGGCGTCTGCGCCCTGATCCGCCCCCTGCCGCTCACGGCAGGCAACATCCGCCGCGACATCCCGTTCGGGGTGATTACGTCGCTGTTGCTGCTGGCGCTGGCCTCGGATTCGTTTTTCCGCACGGGGGCAGCGGACCGCATCGGCCGCATCGACGGCGTGGCGATGCTCCTGCTCTACATGGCGCTGATGTGGTATACGATCCGCTCGACGAAACGCCCCGAAACACCGCCGGCAGAAGAGGCGAAGCCGGGAATGGCCGGATGGCTCATGGCGGCGATGATCGTCGGAGGCCTCGCGGGACTGGTTTTCGGCGGTGAGATGTTCCTCCGCAGCGCTACGTCGATTGCCCGAAGCCTCGGAATCAGCGAATCGGTGATCGCCATCACGCTGGTGGCCGGCGGCACGTCGCTGCCCGAACTGGCCTCGTCGCTCGTGTCGCTGTTCAAGGGCAAGGCCGACATGGCGCTGGGCAACGTTATCGGATCGAACATCGCCAACATCCTGCTGATCCTGGGCGTGAGCGCGACGATCCATCCGCTCTCGATGGGCGGAATCACGGTCTGGGACCTGCTGATGGTGGCATTGAGTTCGGTGTTGTTGTTCTTTGCGGCCTTCACATTCAAACGCAGGGCCATCGACCGCTGGGAGGGAGCAATCTTCCTGGCTATTTATATCGCCTACATCGGATATTTGATCAGGTAGCGGTCGACGAGGCGAGGTACGGCATAATCGCCCAATGCGGAGGCCGGGACGGCCATAGCGGCGGCGAAAGGGGTAAACAGGGGCGTTTCGATGCGGTGGAAGACCGCATGGAGCGTCTGGTGGGAAAGCTGGTGTTTCGGCATCGGAACGCTGCGCACCAACCGCCACGGAGCGTCGCCCAACAACTCGCGGAACTGCGGCAGGTCCAGGAGTCCGGCCAGGTCGACGGAAACGCCGGTCTCGATCAGCGGAAATTCGTAAAGCCCCTGCCAGATGTCGCGCCCTTCGCGGCGGCGCAGCAGAACTTTGTCGCCCGAAGAGATGTGCAGGTAGTTGAACCAACGGTCGCGAACCCGGGTTTTGCCCTGCTTCACAGGGCGGTCGGCAACGGTTCCGGCGGCCAGGGCAAGGCACTGTTCCGCAAGCGGACACACCTCGCAGCGGGGCGAAGCCGGGGTGCATTGGATGGCTCCGAAGTCCATGATCGCCTGGTTGTAACGGCCCGGCTGCGCAGTGTCCAGTTGCGACTGGGCCAGGCTGGCGAAAGCCCGCTTTCCGGCCGAGGTGTCGATCGGCTCATCGAGGTCGAAGAGCCGGGAGAGCACCCGGTAGACGTTGCCGTCCACGACGGCGCACGGAGCGTCGTAAGCCGCCGAACAGATGGCCGCAGCGGTATAATCGCCCACGCCGCGCAGCGAACGTACGTCGTCCGGCGACACGGGGAACACCCCGCCGAAGCGTTCGACGACCTGCCGGGCAGCGGCACGGAGGTTACGGGCACGGCTGTAATAACCCAGTCCCTGCCAAAGTTTCAGCACCTCGTCCTCGGGAGCGGCTGCCAGCGATGCGACATCGGGAAAACGCTCCGTGAAACGGAGGTAGTACTCCAATCCCTGCGCCACGCGGGTCTGCTGAAGGATCACCTCCGAGAGCCAGATACGGTAAGGATCGTGCGTACGGCGCCACGGCAGGTCACGGCCTTCGCAGGCATACCAGTCGAGCAGTATTTCGGCAATGCGATTCATAACGGAAGACAAAAATACGACATCGGAACTGAATTTGAAGCATTCCAACCTAATTAAAACGATATGCATATGGAAAAGAAACACACTTTAGTAGACAACGCCGCTGAAAAGCGCTATGAACTCGACCTGGGAGACGACATGGCCCTTATCGAATACGTATTGGGCCGCGGGCTGATCGTGCTGACGCACACCGAAGTTCCCGAGCAGTACGAAGGCCAGGGTATCGGCAAGGAACTGGTGCAGGCCGTACTGGAAGACATCCGCACAAAAGAAATCAAGGTCGTCCCGCAATGCCCGTTCGTCGCGGCCTATATCCGCCGCCATCCCGAATGGATGGATCTTGTATTGACCGCCGAGAACAAGTAAACAGGCCCCTACATTCCGGGATCAGGCCGCAAAGGCCGTCCCGCCGCAAAGCCGGACTCTTCGAAAGGGTCCGGTTTTGCGTATCCATACGGGCACGTTTCGCTTATAAACATATGTATTCACTTTTTTGAAAAATTTCCGGCTTGAAATTTGGTTTATTTTATAAACTACTTTATATTTGCAACAGATTTACAAACCGAGCCTTGGCTCACAACCGGAAAAAACCATGGAAATCAACTCTGCACACACCGACAAACGCCGCCTTTTCGCGCGCTGGTTCTGCCGCCGCCTGACCACCTACACCGTCATCTGCGCTTTCCTTGCCTTCGTCAACTGGCAAACCTCGCCCCACTACTGGTGGGTGCTGTGGGTCATCGCCGGATGGGGGCTGAACATCGTGCTGTCGCTGGTCTATTACCTGTTCGACTGCGACGACGAACGCAATTACCGCAACTACTAAAAAAACACGCCATGAAAACGTTACTCGCAATGCTCGCCGCCCTTGCCCTGGGTAGTGCCGCCGCAACGGCAAAGACGCTCGAAATCACGGTCGAAGATGTCCGCAGCGACAAAGGACAGATTCTCGTAATGGCCGCCGCTGCCGGACAGGAACAGCCCGTTTACGGCAAAGCCGACGCTAAAAAAGGTTCGGTCGTCGTGACTCTCACGGGCCTCGAAGCCGACACGGTCGAAGTCTCGCTCTTCCACGACGAAGACGGCGACTTCAAGATGAAGACGGGCAGTCGCGGCCCGCAGGAGGGCTACGCCGCCAGGAAATGCAAACTCCCGGCCGACACGAACGCCGCAAAACTGCGCCTCTACTACCCCGCACCTGAAAACGAATAGCCTCATGCGCCGCCTCGCATACCTGCTCCTGCTCACGCCGAGCCTTGCCACCGCACAGCGTCCCGTCGTCACGGGGCGTGCGGTCGACACCGATTGTGCCGTAGCCTGCGCCACGGTCACGCTCATGCGCGAAGGCCGGCAGACCACAGGCGGCACGACCGACACCGAAGGACGGTTCTGCCTCCCGGCCGACACGGGCAGCTACATGCTCTCGCTGCGCCATGTGGGATATGAGCCGTTTGAAAAACCGCTCTACCTGGGTCCGCAGGGGATCGATCTCGGGGAAATCCGCCTCACAGCCGCAGGAATCGGGTCCGTGACCGTCACAGCGGAAGCGGTGATCCGCGAAAACGACCGTTTTGCGATCAATGTCGGCGACGGTCCCGCCTTCGCGGGGCGCGACGGGGAGGAGTTGCTGCGGCTGGCGCCGGGAGTCCGGATCGGAGACGACGGCATTTCGATCAACGGCGCTTCGGGAACGCAGGTCTACATCGACGGCCGGAAGTTGAAAGGCTCCGCCAGGCAGACGGCCGCTTATCTCCGGAGTCTCACGGCCGCCGCCATTGCCCGCATCGAGGTAGTGCCGCAAACCGGGGCGGAATTTGCAGCGGACGCCCGCGGCGGCGTAATCCTGATTACCCTGCGGCGGCGCAGGGCTGACGGCATGGACGGCAACCTGCAGACGGCTACGATACAGAGCCCCCGCCTGAGCGCCTACGCCCCTTCGGGCCGCCTCGGCATCCGCACGGGTCGCTGGACCACCAGCGCCTCGGCAGCCGGAACCTTCACGCCCCGGGCCGAAAGCCGTTTTACGGAGAGCCGCAATTATCCCTTCCGCGGCGAGAGCGCAACCGACGGCCGCAGCAACTACGGCCGCGGGGAGCTAGCCGTCGTTTTCGACCCTTCGCCGCGCCACACCGTAGGCCTTTCGGCCGAATACACTGCCAACAGCCTCCGCATGCCGACCTCGGCACAGACCGAACTGAACGGCACGACGGCCGACAGCCGCTACCGCCAGCACACGAACGACGGGACGCTGGCCCTCACAGCCAACTACGTCTGGCGTATCGACACGCTGGGGTCCGAACTCAAATTCATCGCCGACTACACCCGCTATTCTTCCGACGGCGACAACGACTACCGGACCCGCTACGCCCAGGCCACGAAAACCCGCGATTCGCTCTACCGCTCCGCCGCCCGGTCGCGTTATGACATCCTGACCGCCGACCTCGGACTGACACACCGCCTATCCCATGGCCTGACCCTGCGTGCCGGGGCCCGCTATACGCGCAACGACATGGACGACCGCAGCCGCTACGAAGCCCGGCAGGACGGCGTATGGCAAGGTCTCACGGACTACGGTTACACGCGGCACTACACCGAGCAGACCGGAGCAGCATACGCTTCGCTGGCGCTCAAACAAGGGCGCTGGGACCTTGCAGCAGGATTGCGGGGCGAGTACACCTCCATCGGATCGGAAGGCCTCGACCGCGACTATTTCGGACTTTTCCCGAACCTCTCGGCCAACTACGCCCTCAACGAACTGCGGACCTGGATGCTGGCGGCGCAATGGAGCCGCAACATCGAACGGCCCTCGTTTCCGGCATTGAACCCGGCGCGCATCCAGCTTTCGGATTACAGCTACCAGACGGGCAACCCCGCGCTGCGTCCGACTTACATTCACCGCGTGTCGCTGACACTGATCTGGCGTTACCGTTACGTGCTCTCACTCGGCGGCAACCTCCACCACGACCTGATTCGCGAGGTAGCTTCGGCCGACGCGGCGAATCCCGATGCAATCCGCATCCGGCCCGAGAACCACTACACCGAGAACCACTGGTTCGCGTTCCTGAACCTGCCGCTGAAGATCACCCGCTGGTGGGAACTCAAACTCAACGCCGTGGGTGTGGCCCAGCGCATCCGCCTCTCCCGCCGTGACGCGCCTGCAACCCACGGACTGCTGTTCGCCGACGCCACGGCGGCCTTCACACTTCCTGCTGAATTTTACGTCGAGGCGGTATACCGCTGCCAAAGCCGCCTCTATTCGGGCAACAGCGAGATAGGTCCCCGCCATACGCTCGGGGCGACGATTAAAAAACGCCTCTGCCAAAAGCGACTGACGCTCTTCCTGACGGCGCAAAACCTTACGGACTGCGGCTGGGAGTTCGTCTCCCGGACCGACGGCTTGCGCCGCACGGTGAGGGGCTGCCAGCCGTGGTCGGGACGCACGTGGAAGGTCGGAGTATCGTGGAATTTCCGTTCCGGAAAAAATTTCCGGACCCGGCAGGTCGAAAGCGCCGCAGCTTCCGAACGCAGCCGCCTCGCCAAAACGGACGAACAATCGAAATAAATTCGTAACTTTAACCCCCAAATAACACTTCATGGACGACAAAAACCTCAAAGCCGACCAAAGCATCGAACTCATCCGGCAGATGATCCGCGACACACGCCGCCGCCTCTCGCCGGGGAGCAGCAACCTGTTCCTCGTATGGGGATACCTCATCGCGGCGACCGCCGTCGGGATTTTCTTCCTGCTGACCTTCACCGGCTGCCGCGCCTGGCAATGGCTATGGCTGCCGGCACTGGCCGCCGGAGGTATTTTCACGTGGTGGTACAACCGTCGCCACGCCGCACAGGTCAAAAGCTACACCGACCGGCTGCTGGAACAAATCTGGGGTTGCGTGGGAGGCCTCATCGCCTTTTCGACCTTCGTGATATGCATGGAAACCGAATGGCCCGTCGACCCGCTGTTCCCCGCTCTGCTACTGATCAGCGCAGGACTTTTCATCTCGGGAACCGTGATTCACAACAAATACATGTATTACGCTTCGTGCCTGCTGCTGCCGGTGAGTTTCGGCATCATCCGCGAATCGTGGATCAACACCGACTCCGAGGGCAACCTCATCCAGTTCGCCGTGGCAGTCCTCATCGGACTTGCAGGCTCGGGATACGCACTCAAACGACAGGTCAAACGCGACGCCGCAAAGACGCCGGAAAACGAACAATAAGATGGAAGAGCGTAAATTGGAAGCCGCCGAAAGCCTTGCGCTGATCGGCCGCATGATCGAAAACACCCGCAGCCGCATGGTCCGCAACTCGGGCCGTCCACTGCTGGCATGGGGTTACGCCACCGTCCTGACGACGCTCGTCGTCTGGGGTGCGGTCGCCTACTTCCGGGATGCACACTGGAACTACCTCTGGATGCTGCTGCCCCTGTTAGGATGGCTGCTGATGTGGCTTACGCGCGGAAAAAAGCCCGAAGGCGAAGTACGGACGTTCGTCGACCGCGTGATCGGAAACGTCTGGCTGGTAATGGGTCTCACGGCCTGGTTTGTCAGTATGCTCTCGCTTTTCTCGCCGATGCGGCTCCCCATCCTGTTCATCATCCTGCTGATGATGGGCATGGGAACGGCCATAACGGGACTGATTATCCGTTTCACGCCGGTCACCGCGGGCGGCATTGCGGCAATCGTCATCGCACCCTTCTCGATGATCGCGCCCAACATGTGGCAGCCGCTCCTTTTCATCGCCGGCTTCACGGTGATGATGATCATCCCGGGCCACATCCTCAACTACAAGTCGAACCACCCTGCCCGATAACACAATGTTCAAAGAACTGAATCCACTGCTACACTCCGAACTGAGGCTGGCCGTCGTTTCGATCCTCATCGGGGTCGAAAGCGCCGACTTCGTCTTCATCCGGCAGCAGACCGGAGCTACGGCGGGCAACCTTTCGGTGCAGTTGGACAAGCTTTCGAAGGCGGGTTACATCGAAATGGAAAAGACTTTCCGGGGCAAGATACCCTGCACGATATGCCGCATTACCGACGCCGGGCGGGACGCCTTCGCCGAGTATGTCGAGGCATTGCAAAGCTATATAAAACGATAAGTCCGCGCAATCCACGGCGTTCCGCCGTGTTTACAAATCCGCCCTGCCCCTGACTCCCAGCCTCAGCGGGGATTTCCGGACACGCATTACAGCGAACAGAAGAACGTCACCAGAAACGGGACGCTGAAATCGAGCACACAGCCATGGAAAATCGAAACCACGGCATAAGGCCGTCCGGCAGACTGCGTGATGATCGGCAGCGTCGTATCGAAAGTCGTCGCGCCGCCGATCGACACCGCAGCGAGGGGACCGCACCAGCGCGCCACGAGTGGCGCGGCCAGCAGGGTGAATATTTCGCGCATGACATTGCACAGCAGGGCGATCGTAGCCAGTTCCGGCCCCCGGAAATCGGCAATGAAGATGCTCGACAGCGAATAGTAACCGAATCCCGCCCCTACGGCCAGCGAGTCGGTCAGCGACCATCCGCCGAGCAGCGGCGCAGCTACGGCGGCTCCGGCCAATGTGCCGACCGCCGTGCGACCGGCAGCAGCGCCAGCCGCGGATCGAGGCGCCGGACACGCCCGGCTAACGTGCGGTCGTTGCCCAGTGTCATGCCGACGCAGAACATCAGGGCATACAACACATAAGTGCTGACCCGCGACCCGGCCACGTCGAGCGGCGTCAAAAGGCCTGCAGCGCATCCCGCCACAAAGAAAGCCACGATCACCAGGCTGCCTTTCAGGGCCACCCAGGTGGAAACCGGTTCTTCCGACGCAACCCCGCTTTCGTCCGCAGGCACGGCGCGGCCCCGAAGGCGCCGCCACAGCAGCCACGCCGCGAAGATGCTCCCCGCAACGGACAAAACAAAGATCGCAAAGGCCGCCGCCCCCAGCGTCGCGAGTCCGCCGACGACCGCGGGATCGGAGCCGACCTCGACACCCAGCAAGAACAACAGTGCCCAGATAATAACGGTAATGAGGCGCTGTACAAAGGCGAGGCGCCAACCGATAAGCAGGCGCCCCGTCACAATGCCTCCGATGATGACGGCGAATATTACAAACATCCCGGTTATTCCTTTTTCGCCGTGAGTTTTTCGATCTGCCGCTCGGTCTCGGCTTCGAGGTTGGCAGCCTGCTTCTCAGCCTCCTGCACCAGTTTATCCCCGGCCTTCTCGGCGGCAATCTTAGCCAAAGCCCCCTTCGAGGATGCACCCTCGATGAGTTTCGTGCGCTGCGCCTGTGCCGCTTCGACAAGTTTCGCACCGCCCCGCTTTGCCTCCGCGCGGAGGTTCTCGATCTGTTTGGCGACCTCCTCGGAAAGCGACTCGCTGCCCGTAAGTTTCTGGATCTGCTCGTTGACGACGTTCTTCACCGCCTCCTCGGCAGCCTCCTTCACCCCGAGGGTGATCTTCGGCGAAGAGAACGTGCCTCCTATGTTCACACCGACCGACTGGAGCGCCTTCCCGCCCGGAATAGCCACCTTGGCCTTATAGTCGATAGTCTGGTCGAGGCCCGTCGAACCCGCGAGGTTGATATTGACGCCGCCCATCTTCAGGTCGAAGGGCTGCGTGGTGATACGTCCGTCCTTGATTGCAAAGCGGATCGCTACATCCTTAGCCTCGATTTTCCGCAGGTCGTCGTTGCCCAGCGCCTTGGCCAGGGCATCGAACGCTTCGATGTTCTGGATATGGATGTTGGCCGACTTGATCTCGCCCGTAGCGTTGAGCGAATGCAGGTCGGGGGACATTTCGGCGTCGAGCGACGTACGCAGGTCCAACGCCAGCGAATAATCGCCGCCCGTCTTGGCAAAAATCGGCACGAGTTTCTGCACCATCTCCAACTCCTCGAAGGTCTTCTGGAACGAAGCGCCCGAAATATCGGCATTGAGTTTCAGGGCCGGATGCGCGGGATCGGCAGCCGTCGAATAGCTGCCCGAAGCAGTGGCCTTGCCGCCGAAGACACCCAACCGGAGCCGTTCGAGCGACAGCGCACCGTCGGCGATGCGCATTTCACCCGTTATTTCATGGATCGTCATCTGCCCGAACAGGACTTTACGCAGGTCGGTGTTGAGCGAAAGGTTCAGGTTGCGCGGGACCACGACTGCCTGCATCGGCTCGGCCGGAGCCTCCTCGACGGCAGTGTCCTCCTCCGCAGCGGGGAGCGCGTCCATAATTTCGTTCACATCGAGCAGTTCCGACTTCACATAGAGTCGGCCCGAAAGCATATCGCCGCGCAGCAGGTAACCGATATAGTTGGCCAGTTGGCCGTTAGCCGCAAGATCGCTCTTGCCGATCGTCACGCCGAATTCGCCGAGCGTCATCGCGGCCGGGGTAATGGTGGCCGCAGCACGGCGGATATGGACCGCCGGCAGGTCGGGAAGCGTCAGACCCAGGCCTTCGACGACGAAAGTCCCCTGTGCACCGAGTTGCTCATACCGGTTTTTCTCGATGTCGGACATGCGGCCCGAAAGTTTCAGGTCCACGGTGAACAAGCCGCCCAGTTCGACGCCCTTTTCCAGCGGGTAAACCTCCTTGACGGCCCCCAGGTCGACGCGCCCGTCGGCCGAAACACGAAAAACGGGGTCGCTGATGAGGCTGGTGGCGTAGAAAGTCGCCGCAACGGAGTTCCCGGCCATTTGAAGACCGAACTTCGAGAGGTCGATGACGGTTTTGTCCATCACGCCCCCGGGATTCGAAACCTTGGCGGCGATGTTGATATCGGTCACGGCCTTGGGCAGCGACGAGTATTGAAAACTGCCGTTGCGGACCTCGGTTTTCAGTTCGAAGGCCGGAAGCGCTGCTCCGCGCATCTCGCCCTTGGCCCAAAGCCCCATCGACAACTCACCGCCCGCCGCGAGATTTTTGAATTCACGGGTGTAGAAAGCCGGAATCAGCGACAGTACATCCTTGAACTGCACCTTGTCGCAACCGGCCTTGAGGTCGAGGGCCAGCGCATCGTCACGCATCTCGACCCAGCCGTCGAGGCCGACCGAGACGGCGTTCAGGCGCAGCGTATTGTGCGAGAAGGTAAAGCGGTTATTTTTCAGGTCGGCATCGATCACGGCGACAAGTTCCGCCTCGGCGTCGCTCAGCAGCGGAATGCCGCCCGACACGAAGCGCAGGCCTGCGGCTGTCAACCGCAGGTCGAGGTCGGTACGGTCGGCCGACATGTTGCCCTGCAGGCGCAGCGAAAGAGGCGTCGTCGAAAAACGCATATTCGTCGAATCGTCCTCGTAACGGATCGCAGCATCGGAAATGCGGAAATCGCGGACCGAAAGCCGGAACGACGAAGGTCCGGCATCCTCCGCCGGTTCTTCCGCCCCGGGGTCGTCCGATGGTTTCATCACGTCCCAGTTAACGGCTCCGTCGGCAAGTTTGTGCGCATGCACCGCCGGCGATGCGAGGATGACTTTGGTCACCTCGAATCCGCTGTCGCCGAAAAGCGACATCAGGTTGACTACCACAGAGATACGTCGTGCGGCGACGATCGTGTCGCCCTCGAAACGGTCGACGCCAACCAGCGTCAGCCCCTTCAGCTCCAGCGAAGCGTTGGGGAAGTGGCGCAAAAGGCTGATATCGAGTTTCTCGAAATCCAGCTTTGCCGCGAGCATCGCATTGGCCTCACGTTTCACGATGTCGGCGATCTTACCCTTCAGCGCGATCGGCGCGATCAGGGCGATTGCCAGAATAACGGCCACCACGATGGCCGCAATCTTCACGAATTTTTTCATTCCACATCTATTTTACAGGCGAAAAGCGTAGTTTCCGCCTCTTTGAATCCGAGTTTTCCATACAATCCGTGCGCCGCCCTGCGGGCAGGATTGGAGGTAAGCATCACTTTCCCGGCTCCGACGGCAGCCGCATGCCCCAGCGCCGCGCGCACGAGCGCTTCGCCTGCGCCCACTCCCCGGACCGCGGCGTCGACCACCACGTCCTCGATCCACGCCTTGCGCCCCGAAGGTACGTCATACCACACCAGGGTCAGGACCCCGACGACAGTTCCGCCGGCCTCGGCCGTGAAAAGCGCAGCCGACGAACTTCCCGCCACCGCCTGCAACCGCTCCGCCGAAGGAGCGGCAAGCCGCGGCGAAAGCTGCGGCATCAGCCGTGCAAACGCTTCTGTCAGAGAATCGGTAACTTCGGTCACCCGGCGCACGTTAAGTTCCATCGTCAGCATATTTAGTACAAAGATAGCCTTTTTAGCCGAAACGTTATGGCTATCTGCGGAAAAAAGCGTACTTTTGCCCCGCAACGGTTCCATCGGCGCCCCGGAAGGGCGCATGGGATTAAAAGGGAATGCCGTGAAAACCGGCAACAGTTCCCGCTGCTGTGAGTTACGCCATGCGTTCCGGCACTCTTTGGCCACTGTCCCAACGGACGGGAAGGCGCCGGAACGGTAACGAGTCAGAAGACCTGCCGCTGCAATTCGAAATACGGATCAACCCTGCGGAGAATGGGGGCGGCAAGCGATCACGAGGAGTCATCCTTCAGGCACTTAACCTCCCGGAAACGCACTTTAGTTTACGACGATGAAACGCTTCGTGCGAAATACGGCGGCATGCGCCCTCGCAATGCTCTGCTGCGCCTGCATGGACTACGGACCGCTCCCCGAAGAGCCGTTCAGCCAGACTGCGCGCGGCGTGTTCATCACCTGCGAAGGCAATTTCATGTGGGACAACGCTTCGCTTTCGTTCTACAACCCGGCGACGCGAACGGTCGAAAACGAAATCTTCCTGCGCGCCAACGGCATGAAACTCGGCGACGTAGCCCAGTCGATGGCCATCCGCGACGGACGGGGTTACGTCGTGGTCAACAATTCGGGTGTGGTTTACGTGATCGACACCGACACGTACCGCGTCACGGGATTGATCGAGGGCATCGTATCGCCGCGTTACATCCACTTTCCCAACGACACTACGGCCTACATTACGGACCTTTACGATCCGCGCATCACCGTCGTGGATACGCGCAACAACCGCATCCGGGGCCGGATCGGCATGAACGGCCACAAATCGACCGAACAGATGGTCCAATGGAATGACAAAGTGTTCGTCAACTGCTGGTCGTACGATAACAAAATCCTCGTAGTCGACGCCGCACGCGACATGCTGGTCGATTCGATCGAAGTGGGCTGGCAACCCTCGTCGCTGGTCCTCGACCGCCACGGAAAACTCTGGGCCGCAACCGACGGACGCAACGGGGAAGCCCCCGCCCTGTGGCGCATCGACGCCCAAACGCAACAGATCGAACAGCGTTTCGACCTTCCGGAAGAACTCCGGCCTTCGGAACTGACGCTCAACGGCGCGCGTGACACGCTTTATTACATCGGCCGCGACATCTGGCGCATGCCCGTCATCGCGGAATCACTGCCCGCAACTCCGTTCCTGCCCTATTCCGAAACGATCTACTACGGAGTGGCGGTCGACCCCGACACCTCGGAAGTCTACGTCGCCGACGCCATCGACTACGTGCAGCATGCCGTGGTTTACCGCTTCACGCCGCGCGGCGTACCTGTGGACACCATCCGGGTCGGCATCACCCCCGGGGCATTCTGTTTCAAACGATAAATTCAACCGCACCATGAAAAAATACGCATTCCTCCTGCTTTTGGCCACCGCCTGCAACTCGGGCGAAACGATCACGAAAACCGAGATCGAAGAACCGGCGTCCACAGTCATCGAATACACTCCCGCACCGGGACAGTTTATCAATAGTCCGACCGCAGGATTCGACACGCAGGCCATCACGACGGCCGCAGACGCCGTCGCCTACGCCGAACGCCGCCTGGCCATGGGCGGCGACCCCGATCCCGACAGTCCGACGGCCGATTACGGCTTCGTATCGCTCGGAGGCTGGGGCGGTTACCTCGTCGTCGGGTTCGACACCCCGGTGGCCAGCACGGGCGGCTACGACCTCTACGTTACAGGCAACTCGTTCAACGGCTCTTCGGAACCGGGAATCGTCTGGGTGGCCCAGGATGCCAACGGCGACGGATCGCCCGCCGGCGAAACCTGGTATGAACTCAAAGGCAGCGAATACGGTAACGGCAAAACGATTTTCAATTACGAAGTCACCTACACCGAACAAGCCGACGGCAGCATTGCATGGACCGACAACCAGACTCCCGCCGGCAGCGGCACGATCGACCGCATCGGCGCGCACGCACAGGCCAGCTACGCCCCGGCGTGGGTCAAAACCCGGACTTACACCGGCACACGCCTGCCTGACAACGTTCGCTACGACGAAGCGACGAACCGCTACGTCATGACGGCCTTCGCATGGGGCTACGCCGACAACAGCTCGAAGATCGACGGCATAGGCGCAAAGAACCGCTTCAAAATCTCGGACGCCGTCGACAAGGACGGCCATCCCGCCAACCTCACGCAGATCGACTTCATGAAGGTTCAGACGGGCGTGAACTGCAAAGCCGAAAACAACGTGGGCGAAATCTCGACCGAGGTCTGCGGCATCGGCTGTTACCGCATCGTCACCAAAACCGAATAACGCGGCGTGTTACGGAATGCAACCCTGCTTCTCTGCCTCGTCTGCGCAGCCCCCGCGGCAGCGCAGCGGGATTCGGCGGCCCGCACGGTCGCGATCGAGCGCGTGGAGATTGCCGGGCAGCGGCCGATGAAGGAGATCGGCGTACAGCGCACGGCGCTCGACAGCGCCGTCCTGCGCGACAACATCAGCGCCTCGCTGGCCGACGCACTGAGCTCGGGATCGACCATCTTCATCAAATCCTACGGCCGGGCGACGCTCTCGACCGCCTCGTTCCGCGGCACGGCCCCTTCGCACACGCAGGTGACATGGAACGGCATGAAGGTCAACTCCCCGATGCTGGGACAGGTCGATTTCTCGCTAATCCCCTCCTATTTCATCGACGACGCCTCGATCTACCACGGAGCCAGTTCGGTAGGCATCACCGGCGGCGGACTGGGCGGCGCCATCACGCTGGCGACCAAAGCCCCGGAGGAGCCGGGATTGGGACTGCGCTACGTGCAGGGCATCGGCTCGTTTACGACCTTCGACGAATTCCTGCGCCTGAGCTACCACGGCGAGCGGTGGAGTTCGTCGACACGCGTGTTGGTGAGTACCTCGGAGAACGACTTCCGCTACCGCAACTACGACAGCAAAAACTTCGTCACGGACGAAAACGGGCAGGTCATCGACAACTACTATCCCCTCCAGCGCAACCGCAACGGCGCATTCCGCGACATACACGTCATGCAGGAGATTTATCACACCACACGCGGCGGCGACCGGCTGTCGCTGGCGGCATGGTACATGGATTCGCACCGCGGGCTGGCCCTGCTGACCTCCGACCGCAACTCGACGCGCGAAAAGCGCAACTCGCAGGACGAGCGCACGCTGCGCGCCGTCGGGGGATGGGACCGGCTGCGCGGAGGGCTTAAACTGAGCGCGAAAGCCGGTTATACCTATTCCGACCTGCGCTACCTGATGGAATCCGACCCCGACGGGCAGGGAAATTTCTCGCCGATAACCGATGCGCGCAGCCGCATACACACCTTCTTCGCCAAAGCCGAAGCGGAGTATGCACCGGGTGAAAAATGGCTCTTCACTGCCAACGCCGCCGCGCACCAGCACCGCGTACACAGCGGCGATTTGTCGGTCATCGACGCCACCTCGGGCCGCCGCGCCGACACGCTCTACCGGCAGCAACGGTTCGAACTCTCGGCCTTCGCGGCGGTCAAATGGCGTCCCGTACCCCGGCTGGGCCTGGCGGCAGACCTGCGCTGGGAACTCTACGGCAACCGTTCGACGCCCATCATCCCCGCGCTGTTCGCCGACTGGCTCCTGTCGCGGCGCGGCAACGTCGTGGTGAAAGCATCGGCGGCCCGCAACTACCGCTTTCCCACACTCAACGACCTCTATTTCCAGCCCGGGGGCAATCCCAACCTGAAACCCGAACGCGGATGGACTTATGACGCAGGAGCCGAAACGTCGCTCAAAGGCAGTGGGAAATCGCTGCACGCGTCGGTCACGGCATTCGATTCACGCATCGACGACTGGATTCTCTGGATCGAAACCACGAAGCAGGGAGTTTACACCCCGATCAACGTCCGCCGCGTGCACAGCTACGGCATCGAGGCGAAACTCTCGGCCCACGCCACGACCGCCGGGGGCTGGCGGCTGGCCTTCGACGGAAACTGCGCCTGGACCCGCTCGGTCAACCGCGGCGACAAATTCTCCCCGGCGGACGAATCGGTCGGCAAACAGTTGGTCTACATCCCGGTCTGGTCGGCGGCCTTCACCGCACGCGTAGCATGGCGGCACTGGGAACTGAGCTACAAATGGAACTGGTACAGCGAACGCTTCACCATGTCGAGCAACAACCTCGGGGTCCTGGGGCGCGTGAAGCCCTATTTCATGAGCGACATCTCGCTCGAAAAGGGATTTGAACTCCGCTGGGCGTCGCTCTCGCTCAAAGGCGTCGTCTACAACCTGCTGAACGAAGAGTACCAGTCGGTGCTCTCACGGCCGATGCCGCGGCTCAACGCTTCATTTTTCATCGGCATAACCCCTAAATTCCGCAAACGATGACCATTCGCGAACAACTCCTCGAAATGGCCGAACCCGGTTATCGCGATTTCCACGCCTCGCTGCTGCCGGGCGTCGCAAATATCATCGGCATCCGCCTGCCGCTGCTGCGCGGGATCGCCCGCGAGATCGCCCGCGGCGACTGGCGCGCCTTCCTCGCCTCGGACGACATACTCTACTACGAAGAACGGATGCTGCGGGGACTGGTGATCGGATATGCTAAATGCTCGCCCGAAGAGAAGCTCGGATACGTCGCGCGTTTCGTCCCGAAGATCGACAACTGGGCCGTCTGCGACTGCTTCTGCTGGAAACTCAAAGCCGCCGAACGCGAACCGATGTGGCGGTTTATCCAGCCCTATTTCCGCTCCGAAGCCGAATACGACCAGCGTTTTGCGGTGGTGATGGCGTTAAGCAATTTCGTGGATGCGGAGCACCTGGAAGCGCTGCTGAAACACTTCGAAGCCTTCCGCCACGAAGGTTATTACGCCCGCATGGGCGTCGCATGGGCCGTATCGCTCTGCTTCATCCGTTTTCCGGAACGGACGATGCGCTGGCTCGCGGCGCAATGCCCGCTCGACGACTGGACCTACAACAAGTCGCTGCAGAAGATCGTCGAATCATACCGCGTCACGGACACCGACAAGAGCGCCGTCCGGGCCCTGAAGCGGCGTGCAAAATAACCGGGGCCGGCGAAAAGGATTCGGAAAATAATATTATCTTTGTATTACAAAAAGATACGACACCCGCCATGCGCAAACTGGTAATCATTCCGACCTATAACGAAAAAGAGAACATTTCGGCGATGATCGACAAGGTCTTCTCGCTGTCCGAACCCTTTGAGATGCTCGTCATCGACGACGGTTCGCCCGACGGCACGGCCTCGATCGTCAAGGATCGCCAGAAAGAGTTCCCGGGGACGCTCCACCTCGTGGAGCGCGCGGGAAAACAGGGCCTGGGCACAGCCTACCTCACGGGATTCCGCTGGGGGCTGGAAAACGGATTCGACTATATCTGCGAAATGGACTGCGATTTTTCGCACAATCCCGACGATCTCGTGCGCCTCTACCGGGCTGCTGTCGAAGGCAACGACGTGGTGGTGGGTTCGCGTTACATTCAGGGCGTCAACGTCGTCAACTGGCCCATGTCGCGCCTGTTGATGTCCTATTTCGCCTCGATGTACGTGCGCATCGTCACGCGCATGCCGCTGCGCGACGCCACCGCCGGATTCGTCTGCTACTCGCGCCGGGCGCTGGAGACGATCGACCTCGACGCAATCCGCATGAAGGGCTACGGCTTCCAGATCGAGATGAAATATTCGGCCTGGCGGCTGGGGATGAAACTCAAGGAGGTGTCGATCATCTTCGTCGAACGCCGCGAGGGAACGTCGAAAATGAGCGGCGGCATCTTCGGGGAAGCTTTCTTCGGGGTGCTGAAACTCCCCTTCCGCCGAATCCGCAAACGTCAGTAGGAAACCGGGAACAGCGCGGCCCGGCTAAAAGGTAAAGAAATAATTCATAAAGAAATTCCAGAACGTCACCACGCCGATGGCAAAGAGTTTCGCCAGGTAGAAATTCAGGTGGAACCGGTCGTGCAGGACGTAGATGGTGGCGTTGTTGATCACCAGCCCGACAGCCGCGATGCCCAGGAACCGAAAGTACTGGCCCGTGATGTCGGGATTTTCGTTCTGGAACGTCCAGATGCGGTTGAGAACGTAATTCGAGGTCGAAGCACAGAGAAATCCCAGTGAATTGGCCACGTATTTATTCAGCCGCAGCCCCTCCTTCGAGAGGTAGGTGATGCCGAAATCGACGAAGACGCCCGAGCCGCCGACAACGCAAAATTTAATAAACTGTTCGATCATATTTTTCCGACCTCCGTCGGGACGGATTTTCCGTTAAACCAATTCGTATAGCCTTCGCGGCGCAGCGCAAATCCCACATCGAAAGTCTCGCCGGCCAACTGCGGCGGGACCGTGAACGTAATGGTGCGCATCAGCGTATCGCCGGCCGGAATCCGGAAGGATTCCCCGGTCGGGAACTCGTCGACCCGGAAACGGCCGTGCTTCCACAGGATCACCAACTGCGTATCGCCCCTCCCCACCTCGATCGGATAGGGATAGGGATTCGAGATGCGCAGTTCGAGGTGCAGCGTATCGCCCGCAGCCACCTTTTCGGGCAGGCCCGTAAAGGCTACGTCCACCAGGCGCACAGGATGAAACTTCGGGTCGACGAACCAGGTGAAATGTTTCCCGTTAGCCATTCGGATGGTCCGCACCTGCCGGGTGCTGTCCGAAACCGTTCCGTCGGGGCACTCGATGAGCACCTCGCGGTCGATGAAACGCGTATCGTCGTCGCGGAACTGCCATTGATGGGTACGGTAGCGGATGTTTGGCTGGCAGTAGGCCTCGCCGCCCGTGTAAAAGGCGTATTTGGCCGCAACGGCGTAACCGTAACGGAAAACCACCGGGCGGCCGTCGGCCTCCTCGGCAATGGCGGCGTAACTCTCCGGATTGTTGAATACTTCGAAGCGGATGCCCAGCGGGTTGAAAATCATCACCAGACGCACCAGCACGATCAGCCCGATGGTCACGCCTCCGGCCCGCATCAGGTAACGGCGCGTGCGGGGATGCCGCCGTGCATAGGTGAAAAGCACATATACCAACCCGAAGCAGGCGACGATGACCCACTGGGGCTGGACGTATCCGCGCAACGACGAGAGCACGAAGAAGGCGATGAAGGCGACGGGCAGGAGTTTCAGCGCCCGGCCGACAGGGGTCTGCGGCTTCACCTTCCGCCACGCCTGCACGTAAAGCGGCAGGAAGAAGGGATTGAAGACCACCAGCATGTTGGCCAGGAATTCGAAGACGTAGTTGGGTTTGAAGACCGAATTGCGGCCCGAAAGGTGGTAGGCGAACGACGCCCAGTCGTGGTCGTACTGCCACATGAGGTGCGGAACAAGCAGCAGCAGCGCAACGGCCCCGCTCAGGTAGAGCGCCGGGCGCAGCAGTTGGCGCGGATTGGCGGCCAGTGCGAAAAGGACCACCAGTGCACCGTGGTATTTGCTGTATGCCATCAGCGCCATGGCAGCGCCCATCCACAGCCATGCCCAGCGGCGGCCTTCGGAAAACCATCTGAAAGTCAGCAGGAACAGCGCCGTGGTAAACATCAGCGGCCCGTCGGGCACGGCGATAAAACCGTAGAGCTGGAGCATCAGCGTCGCAGCCGACAGCACGACGAACAACCCGGCATCGCTGCGGTCGGCATCCGCCGGACGGATCAGGCGCCACAGGATCCAGAGGTAGAGGGGTTGCAGCACGGTGAAGAAAAACCGCACGCCCAGTTCCCCGCCGAAGAGATGTTCCCCGGCCCAGACCAGCAACGCCGTCACAGGCGGATGGTCGAAATACCCCCACGCGAGCCGCTCGGCGAACATGTGGTAATAGGCCTCGTCGTTGGCGAGCTGGGTAAATCCGGCCTGCACGAGGTTAGCGACCCACCACACCCCGAGCCACAGGAGGACCAGTTTGTCGGCCCCCAGCAAGGCATATGACTTTTTGAAAGATGCTTCCATACCGGGAAGCAAAGGTAGAAAAATTTCTCCGTTCCGCCTAAAAATGCCCCGGATTGTCCCCGAAAAGCAAGACGCATCCCCGCCGTGCACATCCAAACTTGGATTTGCCAGGCCGACCGGAGCGGGAACACGGTGCAAATTATTTTTTCAGGCCGGGACAGGGGCGGTCTGATAAAAATGAATTACTTTTGCAATCGCTATGAAAACCAGACAAGAACTGACCGAAATCCTCGATTTCATTGCCGATTATTCGACCTACCTGCTCGCGTCCGGCGTCCACACTTCGCGTGTGATCCGCAACTCGCAACGCATCGGCGCATCGCAGGGAATCGACATTCAGTTATCGAGTTTCCAGAAAAGCACGATCCTCACCGTCCGCGACGAAGAGACGGGCGAAGCCATCACCCGCGTGGTGCGGATTCCGGCCCTCCCGATCAGTTTCGAACGTAATTCCGACCTCAGCGCCCTGAGTTGGGACGCCGTCGACGAACAGCTCCCGCTGGATGAAATCCGCCGGCGTTACGGAGAACTGATCGAAAAGCCGCGCATCGATCCGATTTTCGTACTGGTGACCGTCGGACTAGCCAACGCCTCGTTCTGCCGGCTCTTCGGCGGCGACTGGACAGCCGTGGGGATCGTATTTACCGCAACGCTCGTAGGCTTTGCGGCCCGGCAGCGGATGCAGGCGCATGGCGTCAACCATTTCCTGATTTTCATCATCTCGGCCTTCATGGCGTCGCTGTGCGCGTCGTCGGCCCTGCGCTTCGACTGTACGGCTGAAACGGCCCTCGCCACGAGCGTCCTGTACCTCGTACCGGGCGTACCGCTGATCAACGGCGTGATCGACATCGTCGAAGGCCACATCCTGATCGGGTTCAGCCGCCTGATCAACGCCCTGCTGCTGATCATCTGCATCGCCATCGGGCTTTCGGCCACGTTGTTAATGGTTAAAAACAGCCTGTTATGATTGTTGCCGACATCCTTCTCGACGGGCTTTTCGCGGCCGTGGCGGCCGTCGGCTTCGGCGCCATCTCCGACCCTCCGATGCGGGCTTTCCCGCGCATCGCCCTGCTGGCCGCCGTGGGGCACGCCCTGCGTTTCTGCCTGATGAATTACACCGGAACGGACATCGCCACCTCGTCGCTCTGCGCGGCGATGGTCATCGGATTCGGCAGCCTCTGGCTGGGCCGGGGCATTCACTGCCCGATGACGGCGCTCTACATCCCGGCACTGCTGCCGATGGTTCCGGGCATCTACGCCTACAAGACGGTCTTTTCGCTCATCATGTTCCTCCAGTCGCTCAACGACCCGGGACAGGGCATGCAGTACATGCAGTTGTTCTTCCTCAACGCGACCGTATCGCTGAGCGTGATCGCCCTGCTGGCCGCAGGAGCCACCCTGCCGATTTTCGTCTTCAACCGTCGGGCCTTCTCGCTCACGCGGCGTACAAAAAACAACAAATAAACGCCCTGCATGGAAACATTCTGGAATACCATCGCCTCTTACAACGCCGCAACCTGGCCCGCGCAGATCGTACTGACCCTGGCAGCAGTCGTACTGACCCTGCTGCTCTACTTCCGCCCCTCGCCCGGCGTGCGCATCGCAATGAAGGTGTTCATGGCGCTGCTCAATTTCTGGATCGCCGGGGTCTATTACCTCGTCTATTGCGAACCGCGCGAATACAACGACCTGCTGGCGCTCTTCTGGGCCATCATGGGGTCCATCTGGGTCTACGACCTCGTGGTCAAACACGCCTCGCTGGAGCGCACGGGCAACCACACGGCGTTCGCGGTGCTGTTGTTCGCCATGCCGCTCATCTACCCGCTGTTCTCGCTGGCGCTGGGCCGCACGTTCCCGATGATCACCTCGCCGGTGATGCCCTGTTCGGTGGCGGTCTTCACGATCGGGCTGATGCTGGCGTTTTCGGAACGCGTCAACATCGTGCTGGCGATGTTCCTCTGCCACTGGGCGCTGATCGGGCTTTCGAAAGTCTACTTCTTCGGCATCCCGGAAGATTACCTGCTCGCTTGCAGCATCGTCCCGGCGCTCTACCTCTTTTTCCGCGAATACATCCGCAGCAACGCCGGGCGGCCGATGAAGCCTTCGCCCAAGGTGCTCAATGCGCTGCTGGTCGTACTATGCCTGATCATCGGCGCATTTTTCACCTTCACGATGCTGCACCAGCTCAACCTGTTCACCGACATTTAACGACGCATACCGCAAAAAAAGAAGCACCCGGCGACAATTACTCGTTGCGGCGCAGGTCCCATTTGTTATTGACGTTGATGACGGCCTTCACCAGATCGTCGCCGTAAACCGCCACGTTCGAATGGGTCTGTCCGTAAGTCATCGTAGCGTTCGCGGCTCCGGCGAAATCCATCAGGACGATGCCGGCGTTTCCGCGGAAATCGAACCGGCTCAGCTTGTCCGCCGTATAGCGGTTGTAGAGGTTGGCGCAGTAGTCGTAGTCGCCCACAGCTCCGAAAATACTGATACCCGACACACTGCAATGGGCCGTATCGTAACAGCTCACGTAGTTCATGCACCAACGCGCAGGATCGGTCGCATTGTAGGCGTAGGCGATGCAGTCGTCGATGGCGGAATACTTGCTCACACCGTCCGAAGAGCCGTTCTTGATGTTGTAGAGGTCGTTGACCTTGATCTGTGCCACCTCGCCCGTGTTGCCGTGGAGCGTGGTTTCGAAGACGACCTTGTCGTGCGTCCAGTTCAGGTAAGCGCCGAAATACGCCCCGTTGTTCGAAGACTTGTAATCCTCGCGGACGACGAAGAGAATTTTGCCCCGGGCGTCGGCCAGCGTCATCCGGGGGCTGAAATCGGCGACGTATCCGTTGCAGTGGGTTTTGATAAGATTCACCACACTCTTGTCCCAGCCCGTTTTGCCCGAGCCGCTGGTGTTCTCGTATTTCATGTGCACGAGGACCGTCTCACCCGGATGCTCGTCGAGGAAGCGCACGAAACGGTCGAGCAGGTGCGAGAGCATAAAGGGCGACAACTCCTGCCGTCCCTCGGCGCCGGGCGTGAAGCCGCCGAGCGTCGGGTCGCCCAGCAGGGCGATGCCGTGCTGGATCGGAAGGTCCTGCACCGAAGAACCCGATGCGCTGGGGCGCAGGTCGAACATGCGAACCCCGGCGGCAAGCTGCTCCTCGATGGAGAGCTCCTGCGCCTTGATTATCTTGGTCACGTTCATATAGCCGAATACGACATTCTGCAACCATTTGAGATGATAACGGTCGCCGGGCATGCCGGCCTTGTACTCGTAGTGCGAACCGTACATCGTGCATGCGTCGTGCGAACCGGGCATGGATACCTGCGACAGGTAGGCGTTGTCAGGCAGGTATTTCATCCAGTCAGAGTAGTCCTCGGTTATGCGCTGCGCCTGTGCCGGCATGTCGCCGATCGTAAACGAATAGCGGTGTCCGGCCTTGAGCGTGGCCGGCGTCGTGTAACTGTAAGTCTTCCCTTCCGTGGTTACGGCCGACAGCGTCAGGCCATGAATGTCCTGCGGCAGCATGAATGCCGTAACCAGTATTTTCGAACCGGCGTTCAGCTCGATATAAGGCGTACTCCCGGTCGTCATGTGCAGCGCCAGCACTTTGGAACTCCGCTCCGGATCGACCGTACTGCTGTTCGTCGCGATGTCGTGCGTAAACGTTCCGGCCACCGCGTCGTTCTCGCTCGACAGGACGAGCTTCTGAACTTCGACGGTCTCGGAGAATCCCACCTGGAGCGTCACCGTAGTCATCAGCGGGCGGAAGGTAAACGGAACCTCCTCGCCGCGCGCAACGCCTTCGGCACAGGCCGACATATAGGCATACTGCATGTTGCACTCCCCGTTGTTGTAGGTCTGTACGGCCGGGATCGCCGTCAGGACGATCGAGCCGCTGTTGGCCTTGATCGCTTCCGAGGGGTAGAACGCATAAAAATCGTGGTGCGTTCCCGAGCCCCAGGACATCCCGGTATCGCTCAGGTCGGCTTCGCTTTCGGTCGGCCCGGACACACGGACTTCGACCGAAGCCTGCTGCGGGGCGGCCAGGGGACAGATGATCTCTACCCGGTCGCCGGTGCGCCAGTAGATCGGATAGGAACCGCTCGTAAGCGGGCCATAGGCTGTACGGGTTTCGGACTCCGGCGAAGGATCGTCGTTGTCGATCGAAAGGCGGTATGCGATGGGATCGCCCGCTGCCGCAGGTTCTTCGGGCTGGGGCCGCACCGTTGTTTCGACATCGTCCTTCCCGCATCCCGCCAGCAGAAGCGCCAGTATCGACAACCGGAAAACAGAGGTATACTTCATACTTTTATCGATTATCAATAGGTTAAACTTCCGTCGTCCGAATAGTCTACCGAGGCCGGCCCGAGCTCGCCCCCATTGGGCTGAGAGATCGCGAACCCTGCCTCCACCGCAACAGCGAATACCTCCAATTCCGGCCTTATGTAAGTTGCTTTCATCAGGTATATACTTTAATATATAAATCGGGACGGCTGTCACCCGTCCCGATAGTATAGAATTTGTCTTCCCGGAATTACTCGATCGTGTAGGTGAAGTTCGCAAACTCTACGTGGTAAGAACCAGCGGTACTCATAATCTTGATCATGATGCGCTGTCCGTTCGAAACCGTGAACGTGTGGGTCTGCGTGCCGGAGCGGCATTCGTTGTCGTTTCCGGCAATGATGTTGTTACGGTCTCGGAGCCAAGCCTCGGTAATCGGACCGTTGCCCGTCACGCCGATACGGTACTTGATATTCACCAAGGCCCGGTTGGTCGCAACCTCGAAGGAGATTTTCACGGTCTTCTGGCCGTCGCACTGAATCGGAGCCGTCACGAACGCACCGTTATTACTGCTGTTGGTTCCGGCGGGAACCTGCAACTGGATACGGTTCTTCTTGAGTTTGTCGTCGCCGTTCTTGTCGCTCTTGATCTCGGCGCGGTAGAAATACCAGCCGTCGAAAAGGCCTGCCGGATCGTACTGCGGATCGACATAGTAGAAACCGTTGTCCTTCCAGGTATCCGAACCGTATTTTTTGTCGATTTCATCGGGAACCGTGATCGTAACGGTCTTCTTGTTGCAGGGAACGCTCATCGTGTAGTGATGGTTGCGCTTCAGACCGGCCAGCGTAAACGACTTGTCCGAATAAGTCAGGCCGTCGGTGGTCGTAACCTGCACGTTCATCGTCGAATGGATGCTTACCGGCAGCATACCGATCACGAACTCTTTCTGGCTGGTGGGAATGACGATCTTGTTGCATACGCTCGATGCGATGAAAGCGCCGTCCGAACCGACCGAACCGGCCGTCGGCATCACGTTGGCGCTGGTGGTGATCGTAACCAGCTTGGGGGTTTCGTTGGCGCCCAGCCCGAGGGTCATCTTGATACGGGCCATCAACGGCTTGAAAGTCAACTGGACGGGCAGAATAGTGGTCTCTTCGTCGATCACGAACGGCTCCTCCCACACGTTCGAATACATATAGTCGTAATCGGCCAGGTTCGCCGTGCAGTAGGCGTCGCCCCACGTATGCTTGAACGTTTTGTTGACAGCGTCGAACGTAGCGCCGCAACTGTACGGATAGTGAGCCGCAGCGAGCATATAGCTGCCGACGGGAACATCGCCCGAGAACGTCGTGGTAGCGCCCGATTTGTCGGCCGTGAATTCGAACTTCTGCGTCGTGGCGCCATTGTAGAGGAACACGGCGACTTTGTCGCCTGCAACCCACGAGGTCGTCGTTCCATCCACCGAGGTGCGGGTTTTGGAAACCGCATCTTCGGGAATCGTCACCTGGACGTATTTCTGCATGTCTGCGGGAGCGGATACACCGTCGTCCTTGCTACATGCGCTCATGCCGACTGCGGCAAGCATGGCTATAACTACTAATTTTTTCATAGTGCATTCTGTTGTTTTGAGGGTTGATTTTCGGAAACTCGGTCGTTATTCGTAGTCATCGTAGGACATCGATCGCGTGCCTCCGAGCTCACCGCCGCCGGTTCCCGGCTCGATGTCGCTGCTTGCAGCAAATCCTTTTTCGACACGTACGGAGATCTGGAACAACTCCGGGGCCTCATAGGGCATTAACATTTTTTTCATAACTTTCTTCGTTGAATGTGACGTTGCGTTTAATTTATTTTTGAATTCTGTGGTTCAGGCTCTTACGCAGAGCACCCTGACGCTGCGCGTTTCTTCGTGTCCGAAAAGGCGTATCTCCACGACGGCCGTCCGCTCATTGGTGCGGTGCAGTTCATGCAACTGCGCTTCGACCCTCAGTTCCTCCTCCTCCGGAAGCCGTTGCACGGACCACTGGTCCTGCAGGCGGGGAGCATACACACATACCCTCCCCTCCTCCAGATAAGCCAGCAGATAGCGCATCGCCGGATTCGGCGTCTCCTTTGCCGCGAATGTTACAGACCGGGACATACAATAGATCATTCCCGGATTATTCGACAATGACTGCACGGTTCAGTTCCGGTTCGGCAAAACGGTTGTTCGTATCGCCCTCGGCCTTCTTGACCAGACGTTCGGGAGCTACACCGTACTTATTCTTCAGCAGGTTGTAGACATACTCCATCCGCTGCTCGCTCAGGCGCTGGTTCAGCTCCTTGCTGCCGGTAGCCTTATCGGCCGAACCGATCAGCGTGAAAGTCTTGTCCTTGTCGGCCTTGATGGCGTTCTTGACATAGAATTCGAGGTTCGTAAGCTCCTTGCTGTCGAGCGTAGCCTTGCCGATCTTGAAGAAGAGCACCACGGGCGATGCGGAAACCTTCTGCTCGACAACGACCTTGGCCGGCGCGTTGCGCAGTTTCTCGTTCTCGTCGCTCAGGGCCGAGTTCTTCGACGAAAGGTCGTCGTTGTTCGCCTCGAGGCGCTGGATGCGGTTGAGATAGGGTGTAACATCCACCGGCTGCACGCTCGATACGCGCGAGAAACCACGGCGGTTGAATTTGTAAGCCAGGCCGGCCGTTACCGAGAGCATGCCCTCGCCGATACGTCCGCCGGTTACGCCGTCGAAGCGCTGGTTGACAAGCAGGCAGCGGGCCTCGAGCGTCAGGTCGAGCGACTTGCAGAGGCGTACGACATTCAGCAGGCCGATATCGAAGCCGATTTCGTTGTCATGAGTATCGTTGCCGTAAGAGCGCGCCCAGCCGACACCGGCATAGGGTACGAAGTTCCACGTACGGTCCTCTTTGTAGCCGCTCACGGCATTCGAGAGGTTCCACATAGCGTCGGCATGCAGGTACATTACGCCGAATTTCTCCTGGAACAGGGCGCCGTCGGCGCCCTTGGCATAGATCGTTCCGGCGGTCGTCCAGCCTTTGGCCTGGAGGCCCGCGTATCCGACACGCGCACCGATCGACGGCGTGAACCATTTACCGACATGGATGTCCAGCGCCGGGGCCAGGCGTTTACCGAATTTACCTTCGGAATCGTTCTCGCCGAAATAGAGGTTTACACCACCGGCGACTCCGACGAAAATATTATCGAAAAAGCGATTGGTTTCATAAGGACCGCGTACAATGCGGTTTTGCGCATCCCGGTTGCCATTCTCCTGAGCCGAAGCGACTCCGCCGGCGAAGACAAATAATGCAATGATGTAGAGACGTTTCATTTTGTTGTTTATTAAATGGTTAATTGTGTTGTTCTGCATGTTCTGTTGTTTGTAAGTTAATATGTGGTAATTTGGCCCTGCTTCGCTCCGACAATGCAGGGGAATCGAGTTCATCGATGTAGATGTTCGAAAGGTATTCGCGCGTCAGCGCATCGTACTGTCTGTTCACCTTGTACAAAGGCTGCATGGTGTAGGTGTTCTCGTACGACCAGAACCCGTTTGAAATTTCATGCATGCCGCCTTCCAGCCGTACGACCAGATCGTACAGGCTCGGCCGGGCATTGGGATTCCATTCGTAGGTAGTGCGGCTCGACTGGATGTCGCAGGTCACGAAGTCGGTCCTGGCGACCAGTTCCCGCAGGGCCCGGCGATACATATAGGTATCCGCATTCGGGGTCAGGCATGCCGTCAGCAACTCGGGACTCTTCATAGGAGGAACCCCGGCTTCCGCAGCTTTGCGCAATGTGAGCAGAATCTTGACTGCCCATAAAACCTTAGGAGAGAGTGTCAATTTGTAAGTTATTTTATTTCAAATAGTTACACTATCTTCCCGAGTCCCATTACTATAAATAATGGGTCTTGTTTACCTAAAGCACTGACAGTCAGCTAAAAAATAGCAGATTTGGACACGATGAAAAGAAAAAAAACCGAATGTTATGCCCGTCCACCGGTTTCGAAGATCAGATAACGATACAAAATGCAGATAATCAACAGATTAAATGATAATATGCATTTTTTTCTTATAAAATATTTGGTTATAATTATAAATAACCTTACTTTTCCAGATGACGGGAATTGTTTAAATAGCAATCATTTATATCCTGAAGACACATTATTTATAGTAATGGGCCTTGTTTCTTACATCTGCAAAGATTTTCCCTTTCATTTATTTAGTCCGAATGTCGCCAAAGTTGGCCTGAACGTCACAGATTAATGATTTTCCGATTGGCTCTGTCGATGACGTTGTGATCGAGTTGCGCAAGATAGACGCGCGTCGTTCGTTCGGAGGTATGACCCATGCCGGCGCTGATGATCGTAAGCGGAGTTCCGCAGTCGCGAGCCAGCGTCGCCCATGAATGCCGGGCCACATAAAATGTCAGCGGTTCGGAGATTTCCAGCAGTTCGCCGATTTTACGGATAAACTTGTTCAGTTCGCGCTGTTGCTGGCGGTAGGCGCGGTAACTGTCGTCCCCGTTCAGCACGGGCAGCACATACAAAGAGTCGCTATCGTATCGGTCGATGATCTCCTGCAGGGGCGCCTCGATGCGCAGGGAGAGCATCTGCCCGGTTTTCTTGCGTTTATAGGTCAGCACACCGTCGCTGATGTCGCATTTCCGCAGGTAGATCATGTCCACGAACGACATTCCCCGGGTGTAAAAACTGAACATGAAAAGGTCGCGGGCCAACGCATATTTGGGGTGCATGGCCGACAGGTCGGCATCGTAGATTCGCCGGAGGGTCTCACGCGGCAGAGCGCGCTTGCGGGTGGCCACCTGCTTGATGCGTTTTCGGTAAAAGGGATTGCCGGAAGTCGCGGGGAAAAGCCCGCTTTCGATCGCCCGGTTGTAAACGGCGCGCAGGTATCTCAGGTGAAATACAATGGTATTGGTCCCCAAGCCCCGGGCCAGGAGCCATCGTTCGTAACGTTCGAGCCATTCGGCCGTGAATTGCTCGGGATACAATTTACTGCCACCCAGATACCGGGTAAGCATGCGGTATGCCATTTGGTAATTTGCAGTAGAACCGATCCGTCCCGTTCGCTCATACTCCGCGATGTGGAGCGCGAAACAGGACATGAAATCAGGGCCTGTCTTGTTGCGGGATCGCCCCGCGAATAGAGTTTGTCCCATGTAGGTACGGCGGGACGTGCCGACTAAATCTGGAGAGTGCGTCATAGAATAAAATTTAGTGAAATTGCGTTGCAAGATATAAAACCACAAATCAAAGACCGCTTAAAGTCTTGTAAATATTTGCAGTAACAGAGGGACGTTCGACCTCCGGGCACAGTTTCGAGAACCGAAAAGACCATGGGCAGGCCTAACTGTACACTGATATGGGAAACAAGGAATGCAAAACAGCGAGAATTATCTTTCTGTCGCTATACTAACGCAACAAAATATAATAATATTGCCGGGCCAACACGCCCAAACAGCGTATTTACCATGCTGACAACATGCTATTTAGGAGAGAAAACCTGTTATTTCGAGACATGATCGACCACAATCACGAAGCAAAGTAAACGGCCAAAAACGTCCGGCAGCCGATCCCCCAAAAACGGTTGTTACATACTTACGGCCCCTTTTTTATAATTTTTTTAAAAACTCCCGAACGGAATTGTCCGGGAAGTGATTTTGGGTTCTTCTTTTTTCCATTTGCCAAAGTTGCTTCGGCATAAAACAAACAGTCTCTTTTTTTCAATTTTTTTTGCATTTTTCTTCATTTCCGGTGTTTTTCAGATCTCCGACACCCGGGATTTTAGTGAAATTCCACCAGATTTTTACCCGCCCTGAATCGTTTTTGAATCGTTTAAGTAGCCTGATCGAATCGAGATACCACCCCAAAACAAAAAAACGATCCCTCTCAGGATCTTTTTCCGCACCGGCCTCAAAACTTGGAAGAAACCATCGCATTGGATTGCGACCAATACGAAGATTTCAAGGAAGAGGTCAGGCAGTATGAAAAGGAGATAAAGGAACGCGGCGCGGCAGTCGTAAACCAAGAGCGGACGAAGGCCGAAAAGGCCAAACAAACAAAAAGTAAAAAGAAATAATGGAAAATGGAGCCGGTCGAAATATTCGATCGGCTCCATTCACTTGACTTAGGACGTGAATCATTTTTTCGCATTTCGGCACTTTTTCTTCAACCAAAGGTAATAACCCGTGAGCGGAAGCGTACCGCCGATCAGAGCACTCAGGAAATAGATGATCTTGGTCGCCGTCCCGCCCCATGACCCTGTATGAAAAGCGTAGAACCAGCCGCGCAGGCTTTGTGAACGGGGTGTGTCCCGATAGCGGACGATCTCCCCGACACGGCCATCGCGCGGATCGAACTGCGCCGTGTCGGTACGGCGCATCGAAGTATGCGGATCGGGAGCGATCTGCGCGCTCCGTTCGTTCAGCGTGATTGTATTATACACGGGATATTGTGCTTTCAACCCGTCCAGCACATTATCCCACACGGCATAGTCGAATTGCCTTTCAGTTTCCGCGCCCCTGCCGCCATGTACGCCGCGCACTTCTTGTCTCGAATTTCCCTTCGCCGGAGCGTGTGCAGCCGCAGTCTGCTGCGTTCCGCCACCGAAGAGCGAATAGGCGGCCTTGCGATACCAGCCGAACGACCAAGTAAGCCCGGTCAGGGCCATCACCAGCAGGAAAAGAGCGGCATAGAATCCCAGCGTCACATGGCTGTCGTACCAGAAGTGCCGCCAGCCTTTGCTGCACGATACTTTAAGCCTGTGTTTCAACGCTTTACGGGTACTGGGAATCCAAGTCACAAGGCCGCTCACAAGGATCACGACCAGCAGCAGCGTCGTGACGCCCACCACCATTTTTCCGACCGATTTCTGCCCCTTTGCTGCCGGAGCGTCCATCAGCCAGCGGTGGAGTTTGCGCATTGTCTGGAAAAACGCAGGGCTTTTCGTCCATCCGTTCACATCTCCGGTATAGGGATTCACGCTCAACATCCGTCGTCCCGCGCCCTTGAAACTTGCCATGCAGGTTTCAAGGGGATCACCCGGCAGTTGCAGGGCAGAGAGTTTCAGCGAATCGGGCATCTGCTCCCGAATACGCTCTGCCAACTGCGAAGGCGGTAGCGGCTGCACCCCCACGGGCGGGGAAACCCGATAGAGTTGCGGATCGAGCGCACGGGTGATCTCCTGCTCGAAGACAAGCGCTGCACCGGTCAGGCAAATGACCGACACGAGGATGCCGAGCGGAATTGACAGCCAAAGGTGAATCTTCGCAAAAATCCTTCTCATCGTCTTTTAACGCTGCACGGAGAGTTTGCCGACCGCGCTGATGGCATCCGCTTCGACCGTAAGGCCCTTAGTCGCCCGACCGGTCTTCACGTCGATTTTGTAGAACGCGGGCTTGTCGCCGCCCGTCACCGTGACGGCGATGTAGGCATTGCCATTCTCGCCGTAAGGTTCGCCGCCGAACCCGGCCAGATCGGCGGGAAAGCCCGTTACCGGCTTGATGGTCTTGTCCTCGGCCTTGAAGATGGCAAGTTCGTCGGTAACGGCGCTCGTGCCGCTCATCATGCCCTTGACACCGTCGGAGTAAAGTTGGAGCAGGAAGTAATCCTCCGTCACGTGCCAGCAGCGGAAAATCGGATGCCGCGTGCCGATCTCCTCAAAATTCACGTAATAAGAGGGATCGAACGCCGTTTCACCTTTCTTAATGCGCACCACGCCCGAAGGCAGCGAGCCCGTCACTTTCTTCAGATCGTCAGACGACGTGAACGTGCGCCCATAACCCGGCGAGAAGACATAAAGGTCGCCGTTGTCTGCGGCCCAGATGGTCTGATAATACTGCGAACGCATGCGCCCACTGGCAAAACCGATCTTGTCGGTTTCAGCGATAATGGGAGTTTCCTCGAAATTGTCCCCGCTGTAAATGGCGACGTAAGCCTTGTCCGGATACTGGGTCGAGGGAATCACACCGGCCGTATAGGCTCCGCTGCCCGAACCGCCGTCCTTAGTCGTTATCAGTTCCCGGTCGGTCACTTTTTCCGGCCATTTCTTGATGCCGTATTTACTCATGCCCATCGGTACGACCGAGGTATAGAGCTTGCCGTTGGCTTCGACGATGCCCGCGAAGGTCACCTTCTCACCGTTGTCCAGGAAATTCTCGGCCAGCACGGCGCTCTCGGTCTGTGATCCGGTCGAAGCGTCGAGGTAGTTGAACAACAGGGCCTGCGCCACGTCATCGCCGTCCTTTTCAGTCGAATCGCCCGTAGAAGCAGTGAGGACGCTATCGCCCCAAGTGCCGTAGGTGGTGATACGGTTATATTCGTAGGTGTACTTTTTCGTCGGCTTGCCGGCGTTGTTCAGGTAGTAGGAGGCTCCCGTTCCGGCTCCGCCCTTATTATAAACCAGTGCAAAGACATATTTGTTGTCTTTAAAGACCCAATAGGTTCCCTCGATTACTTCCGTACCCTGTCCCACGGTACTCACGCTCCCCTCGTCGAGCGACCGGGAAACAACCAGATAGCTGGCGTCGTCCACCGTGGCGGCAATTACATACGCCTCGTCCCAATCGACTGGCGGATTGCCTTTCGTTCCCTCGTCGTTATCGGTGCACGACGTCAGCGCGCCGCCCATGCAGAATACGGCCATTAAGGCCCTTGTAAAATACTTGCGTTTCATAATTATCTGTTTATTTTAGTTGATAGTGTATTAATTTCCGAAATGTACCCGCACCTTGAAATAGAAAGCCCGTCCGGCTTTCTGAAGACTGAAATTGTCGTACAGCCGTGCGTCGGTGAGGTTACGGCACTCGACGGAAAGGTTATAGCGTCCATTCATCAGGCTATACGACAAGGAAACGTTGTGAGAGAACTGATCCGGCACATAGGCTTTAGACTCCTTGTCGCCAATATTCTCCCATTTGAGCGGGAATTCATGCTGCCAGGAACTGTCGTAGGTGATACTCAGCGTGTTCCCTTTGGCGAACAGATCGTGCCAGAAGAAGCTGCCGTCGATATTGGCGAACCGGTACGGGATGTTCGGCAGGCGAACCTTGTAGTGCATGCTCTCCTGCTGCGAATTTCCGGTCCAGTTCTTTTCGTAATCACGGGTATTGATATTGTTGTAGGTTCCCCCGATATTGAACCACCGCGCAAAGGCGTAACGCACCGAGATATTATATCCTTTGGTCTTTACATGCCCATGGTTCTCGTAGATGCCGTACTGCGTACTACCGTGCTTACCCAGCCCGCGCTTGATGTAGTCTTTCGTATTGCGGTAAATCAAGCTGCCGTCAATGTAGAGATTATGCCGTCCGAACGAACGGTTATAGCTGAGGTTGAAGTTGAAATTGTCGCTCTTTTCGGGTTTCAGATCGGTCTTGCCGGCTTCGAGGTCTTCGTCACCGAACAGCTCGTCGGTAGTCGGCAGGCGGCAGGCCTTCTCGTAGGAGAGTTTCGCCTGCAACTCCTTCAGGATATGGTAGGTTCCGGCGGCTCCGTAGCCCCACGAATCTACCCGTTTTTCGAGATTGAGGTAGTTACCCACGCCGTCGGTGCTTTGCGATACCGGCCCCTCGTTGTACTGGCGGTAATATTTGACGAACGCCGAAGCATTCCACTTCTCCGACGGCATCAGACGGTAAGAAAGGCCGCCGATGTTCTTGCGCGTGATTTTCGGAATATCGAAATCGGTCAGCACGGAAGATGTTCCCACATAAGAGCGGCTCTTGCGCCGGAAATCGCTGAAGACATGGTTGAACGTCAGGAAATGCGCCCGGCCGACGCGGTAGTTCAGGTTCAGCGTAGCATTCCAGTTCGTGTTCTTCGATTCGCTGTTCTGATACGACTGTTCACCGCGGCTGTCCGTCGGATAATATTGCCCGTACCAGTTGTAGGCGCGGGCCGCCGTGTCGATATTGTTGGTGATATTGTGGTTGTAGTTGGCTGTTACCGTCAGGTCGAGATTCTCCACCAGGAGGTTGCGTTTGCGGTACTCCAGCGACGGCACGAAAGAGTGCCCTTTGCGGTGTTTCCGTCCGAAAACGATCTCCTGGTAGACGCCGGTCTGGATCTCCTTGTAGAAATTGGAGTACGAAAAGCCAAACACCAGCCTGTCGGCCCATTTCTTACCTACGAAGCCGATCTTTCCCATCACGACCTCGTTGTGGAACGCATCGTTGAAACGGCGTACACGCCGGACATCGTTTTCGTCCACCGGAAATTTGTGTACCGATCCGTCTTCCTTGATTTCGAACTCCCGCACCCAGTTGTTAATGTAATAATCATTGTCGGAGTAGTTCTGGAAAGCGTTGATCTCGTACATGAAACCGCTCTTGAACGTCTGTCCGAAATTAGCATACGAACGGTGGGTGTTGAACGACCCGTAAGAATAGGAAGCGTCTGCAAACCAACTGCGACGGTTTTTATTCGTGACGATATTCACAACGCCCCCGATGGCATCGGTTCCGAACTCCACGGGAACTACGCCCTTGTAAACCTCGATGCGCTCGGCGAAATTGACCGGAATGTTATTCAAATCGAAAGCCGCACCCGCGCCCTCTTGCGGAACCCCGTCGATAAATATCTTGACATGCTTCCCGCTGAAACCATCCAGCATCAACTGCATGTCCGAACCCACACCGCCCGATTCGCGGAGTTTCATACCCGGAAGCTGCGACAAAGCCTCGCTCAGGCTCTTGGTCGAGTTCTGCAACTCTTTGGTGTCCAATGCTACGGCGTTGAAAGGCGACCTGCGGATACGGCCTACCCCGCTGCCTGTCACGACAACCTCTTCGACTTCCGTGACCGAGGGTGTAAGGACGACAGCGTGGCGACCACGACCTGTCCTGCCAATAGTCACGCGGCTTTTATAGGTTTCGAAGCCGACGGCGGAAACGACCAGGTCGTAAGTTCCGGCCGGAGCTTTCAGGTGATAGATACCCTTATCGTCGGTAGAGCACCCATAGCTGGTATTTTTCAGATAGACGGTAGCAAAACCGATGGCCGTGCTGTCCGCAGTTACGACCCGTCCGGAAAGGACAGGCAACGAACGATGCCCGTGCTGTCCGCGGGCCGGGTTTTGAGCCGCCACCGAAAGACCATAGCCCAACGCCAGCGTCAGCATGAGAATTCGAAAAAGAGTGTGTTTGAACGTCTTATTTGCAACAGAAGCCATGTGGTAACGATTTCCTCATTTTATGAGTTGCAAAGGTAAACGCCACGAAAAAGCGGGGCAATCCCGACTTTTGGGTATTTTACACATTGCTCCTGTGGTGCATTTAACTAAAATCAGGTATGCCTATGTGAAAATTATATATTATACGCTATTTTTAGATTCTATGTACAATTTAGAAAATGGCGAAATCAAAGCAGAAACGTGGAGATTACGCCGGCCACACACACAAACAATAGATCAATCAAATCTAGCAGATTATACTGCAACAAGTTCTTGTTTTGACTGATTCTCGCATAACGCTTTCGTATTGCCCCGCATTAGAGAATGAAAATCTTTACAAATTTGCAATTGAGGGAACCTTATCAAGTAAAATCAAAAAAGGGTACGAATAAAATCGAATGTATCCCACTATTTTTTACACCTTATTTACACCCAACAAAAGCAAAACGGCGCTTAATCAGTTGATTAAGCGCCGTTTTCCGTACCCGGAGCCGAACTACTTAATTTATTTTTAATTACCTTGAATTGTATTTTATATTTAGTGTATATCAGATATTTACGTGAAATATCACGTTGAGACAAAAGTAATAAAATGTATTGAAATGTAAAAATTTTGCAAGTAAATTTGCAAGTAAAACAATAATTGCCGTATTTTAGCCCTGTAATTAGAGCAGCGACTATGGCAACTTTCAGATTCGGGGTTAATAACCGCCCCTCCAAAAACAAGACATACGTGGTGTTTCTCTGCGTGACGGTAGACGGGCAGCGGAAACATATCAAAACGCCCATCGAGGTCAAACGGAGATCTGATTTCAACAGTCGGGCACGACAAAACAACTGGATTAAGCCAGCCGAACCGAATTACAAGGCATGGAATATCGCGTTGGCAGCAGAGTTAGAGAACGCGCGTAAAAAATACCGCGACCTCAGAGAGTCAGGTATTGCTTCCTCGGAAAGAGTGGCCTCGGAAATCATTGCCGGCGAGCGCAGTACATCTTTTCTCCAATATGCGAAAGACCGCACACAGGAAATATATAACGCTGGAGGATTCCGCAACTGGAAGAAATACAACGGATTCGTAAATAAACTGGAGGGATTTCTGACCGGAAAGGACGGGCGCGTAAGAGATTTAACATTCGGAGAGCTCACTCCCGGCCTATTGTCGAAATTCGAGGCCTATATGCACACATTAAAGAACGAGCGTGAGCCGGAAAAGAAATTGCATCCGAATACTATAAAGGTAAACTTCACTATTTTCAAAAGCATAGTCAATCGCGCTATCGAGGTGGACGGCCACATAAAGCCCGAAAAGAACCCATTTCTCGGCTATACCTACAAGGGAGTTCCCACAGCCAAAGAAAAGCTAAATTTGGACGAAATACAGCTTATCGAAGGGCTGGAGTTAGAGCCGGGCAGTATGCTATGGCACGTCCGTAATTATTTCCTGTTCTCTTTCTATTGCGCGGGAATACGCGCAGGCGACCTAATTCAGTTGAGGTGGTGTAATATCACCTCCGAGGGACGGCTACGCTATCAAATGGGCAAAAACCACAAGCCAAGCGATTTCGTGATTGTTGCACAGGCCAAAGAGATACTGGCTCATTATCGACAAGAGGATTCGAAACAAACCGATTATATTTTCCCGCTATTGGATTCGTCAGCTTCATACGCAGCAGCTATAACCCAAGAAGATAAAGACACCCTACCTACAGAGCTAAAAATAAAGCTATTTAATCAGGTTGCGGCCAAGAACGCCCTGATAAATAAATATCTCCGCAAGTTGACGGAGGCTGCCAAAATAGAGAAAAAAGTATCGTTCCATATAAGTCGGCATTCTTTCGCCAAAGTCGCCAAACAGAAAGGTGTAGATAATGCGAACCTAAAAAATCTGTTGAGGCATCATTCGATGAAAGTGACAGAAGTATATATGGATAACTTCGACACTTCGGAGGACGACAAAGCGCTGGAGGCAATGTTCGCCACTCCGCAGAAAGTAAGTGCCCAGAAAGAAGAACTGCTGGCTCTACTCGACAAGATGAACCCGGAAGATATTTCGGCGGTCCTCAACGGGCTTAAAAAGTAGCCCTACTCCTTATTGACAATCTAAAACATAAGAATTATTATGTCTATGGAGAATACATCTATCGAAAACGTGTTGCAGGTTAAGGCCGACCTGCACACCCTTACAGTTACACGAGGACAGGAGGGTTATTACGACGAAATAGCAAGTGTGGTCATCAAAGATTACATTATAAGTAAATCCGAATATGCTTCGGGGAAGGCTCTCGAATTGGCGGAATTGATAGCGTTTATTCGCAGGACAAAATACCAGCCCGTGAAGTTATCCGAAGCCGACGAGAAGAAAAACAAGTATGGACTGCCGGATAGTACAATCGTCGGAAGCAATATTATCCGGGAATGTGAGCAATGGGCGACTACATTACTGGATGAACTTCGCGGCAGCCACTATGAAGCCATAGGCATCCCGCATAAAGCACTCGAAGATTTTGATATCATATCTTATATAGAGCCATACACCGATGATGAGTTGGCTGAAATACTTTCATTCGAGCGCAAAATGCAGGAAGTCCGGCATATTTACAGCCCAAGAACAAAGTATGCCAATAAGGATGAATTTCGCAATCCGTACTATGGCCGCATATTAAAGACGTGGTATGAACGATTTGCTGAGATAGGTATGTTCAAGTCTGCCCAACACATAGAACGGGGCGGTGCAGAACGCAAAGGATACAGGCAAGAGTGTGCGTTTTTATACGATTGTATGGCTATAATAGGGCTATTCGAGCTGATTGAAGTCGTAAACAAAGAAGATGAAGCGTTTTTATAGAAGAAAAATATAATAAAGTGCGGAATTGCATAGAATCGTATAAAAGACACATCTCACAGCAAAGAGCTGCCAATGCTCAAAACGTATGAATACTAAATAACTACATTTATGGCTTATATTACATCTGATACAAAGTTTATTAAAGAACAAGACGGCAGATTGACTCTGCTTTACAGGACTGATTCATCTTGGGTTCTGGATAAATTTTCTATGGGCGACCCTGTAAAAATCAGAGGTGTTTTTTATTTTATTGATGAAGACCTCCAAAACAAAGACATCTTGGATGCAGAACAAAACCAAGAGCCAACACACATTAGCGATTTCGAGAAAGAATTCTATTTTTCTATCGGTAGGCTGGAAGGTAGTTATTACCGCATAGACGGACGCATATTGGATATAGATCATGATATATATTTACATAAAGATATCAAGATAGAAGAAAAGATATTTTTGGGTTCAGGGCGTATTTCCATATTCCCAATAATTGAAAAGCTCACAGGAGAAGATATGTATATTGGAGGAGATAACGATAACGCGCTACCATTACCCGTATTAGACAGGCTTCGCAAAGAGTTCCCAAATCATACAGAGATAACGAAATACAAAAGAGCACGAATAACAGCTATTATAAAAGACTATTACAATACCCGTAAAGATTATCAGTCGGAATATGAGAGTTATCTGAATAAAAAAAGTTCAGCAAAAGGCGTAGATATTTCGGCTATGTTCCGACAGAATGAAATAGCAAAATATCGTGCCATAAAAAAGAAATTGAATGATATGCTATCATCTAAAATAGGTTATTCCGAGAAAAGGTGGCAATATGAAATTCTTGAAATTCTACTTTTATTATTTCCAAAGTACATTAAGGTCTTTACTGAAATAGGTATAAAAGATTGCTATACCGGATCATATCGGAGGCTTGATTATATGCTTGTAGATGCAATTGGAAATATCGACATCGTAGAAATTAAAAAACCATTTGACGAATGTATAGTTACCCAAAATACATACAGAGATAACTATATACCGATGAAAGAAATGTCTGGTACAGTCATGCAGATTGAAAAATACATTCTCTATCTCAACAAATGGGGGAACGAAGGGGAAAAGAAACTTACAGAAAAACTAAAAGATAATTTACCAACGGGCATGAAGATTCAAATTACCAATCCGGGAGGTATTATAATTATGGGGCGAACAAAAGGGCTTACGTCAGAACAATTAAGGGATTTCGAAATTGTAAAACGGAAATACAAGAATGTTATAGATATAATCACCTATGACGATTTATTGGGAAGGCTGGATGTTATTCTTAATCAGCTCGGCGGCAGCCCCATAGTGTGACCGAATAAAATAAAACAGGGAGTCATCTGAAAATCAGCAAAAAGAGAGAACCGGGTAAAATGCTCGGTTTTCTCTTTTGTTTTTACCTATACTCCCGAATTACACCCAATTACTTTTGAGCAGGATTAAAAACAACAAATCACAATCAACAAGTAATAATTATGAAAAAAGAGAATGCAATTCAGGAGGCAACCCCGACTCTGCAAATGGCCGTTGTTCCGCAGGAATGGCTGGATGATGTCCGAGAGCAACTAAACTCTGTTAAATCGCTGCTGGAAGAAAAATCGCAAGAAGAAATCAATTCCCAATGGATTGAATCGGGCAAGGCGCGTCAGATGTTGGGTATATCGCAGAAAACGTGGCAGAATTACCGCGATGAAAGGCGAATCCCGTTCAGCCAATTCGGACGTAAGATTTACGTTAAACGAGCCGATTTGGAGGCGTTTATGGAGGCCAACTATATTACAATCGAATCACGTCTGTAGCTTGCGATGTGGTGGCAGATAGACTATATACAAGTAGGGCTATATTGCGAACGAGAGCCTATTTTAAACGTTCTGCCTGCTCCATCAACACACCCGAACGGAACTTTAACTTATTATCTACATGGCAGCAGAAAGTCTGTAATAACCTATAATACAAGAACTCGCTTTTTGCGATTCAGCGCCAGCGTGATATTCCTATGGCAAGGGCATAATTTCTCTTTTTATTTAGGTAGCTTTATCATAGCTGTAAATAACTGGTGCTATACATTGGGGGTAGACTTATGGCAGGGGGCTGTGGAACAGTTCGAATTTGCAGCGATTATGGAGGTCGACCGTGCGCCAAAAGAATATATTTCAGGGCATCCTGACGGATACAAGTTGAAAATGAACCCTCATCCATACGAGAATGGCTATATGCGCAGTTTCAAAGATAAGATGGTATTATTGAAGTTTTACGATGTAAGGCACAGGATAATGTCTACTATCCGGAGAGCGAATCGGGGTGTTGTTATGCAGGCTGGGTGGGACCCAGAAAGACACTATTTAAAATTTGAGGCGCATTACCTCAACCCATGCAATACATTCAATAGCGGCAGGGATATGACATTGGCTGATCTCATAGACCCAGCTCGAATACAACAATTCAAAGAAAATCTGTACGGACAATATAAAAGGTTAAGACCGTTAAAGGCATTTACAAAACCAATCAACAAAAAGGATTTAGGGGCAGGAGAAATAATACTTATTGAGTTAGCCGAACACTACATCAATGCTGGGCTTTCTTTACAGGAGGTGAAAAAGCGGCTATATGCGCGAATCAACACCTATTCAGAGGAGCTAATGTCGCCCCCAGATAAAAATGGAAGGAAAAGAACAATTAAGACTTGGATAGACAAACTAACACTCGAAAGAGACAGTCCATTCGATTTATCCGAGAGATTGCAGAAGGCATTAGCAGAGAACAATGGGAACGAATAGCACATCCGCTTCTATGGCCCGCCAACAAGGGGCAAAACAGCCGATTTAAGCGCACATCTACACACGGACAAGGATTTACTCCGCTCGATTGTTTTAATCGAGGACAAGCGAAATTCAGCAAAAACAACTGCCGCACGAACCTCATTCAAATACCATCCAAAGGTGTATACACCCGAATGCTATAGCCCGAATGATGGGACGTAAAAAACTTAACGCTATGAACATAAAATCCAGAGCATACCCTAACACTATAGCCCTAACAAATCGGAACAATTCAAGGGCAATGGAGTGGATTAAACAGGGCTATTATTACAATTAACCAATAATTATTACATTTGCATATACATAGTGCGTTAAGCTATTGTGTTCGGGTAGAAGAAATCGCCAATTTTTACACCCCGACGGAGCAATAAGTTCAACGCTCACGTTTTGGCGTGGGCTTACTTATTCGGGGTGCGGGCGTTTGGCGATGCCTTTCTACCAATGAGGATGTCCGCGCCATCTTATTTTAATTGTTGGCGTGGTTGGCAGAAAAACACGTCTAACTATTAAAATAAAACTTATGAAACGAATCTACTTACTTTTTGCAACGCTCTTAACAGCACTGGCGCTTTCCTGCTCAAAAGATGATGGGGGCAGCAACTCGCCTATGGCAAACGCCAATAACGACCCGATTAAGGGCGTTATAACACTATCTGTATCTATTGACCAGCCGCAAGACGTGAGCTTTCGTAACCTATGGGCAGCTGATTTGGAAATCAACTGGGGCGATGGAAATACTACGCACGAAATAGCACACCACTACAGTAAGCGTGGCAACTTCAAGATCACAATAAAAGGGACAGGAATATACAGTATCAGTTTCTGTGACGGGAGCAGTAATATTACCGCCATTGATGTAAGGAAATGCCCCAATCTGGAATCCATCAACTGCGGCAGCAGCCAGATCACGGGCATTGATTTAACGAACAGTCCCCATTTGAAAATATTGGAATGTAGTAATAGTTACAAAATCTCTACACTCGATTTAAGTAGGTGTATGAAAATAGAAACCTTATACTGTCCGTGGGGAGGCATTGAACATATTATTTTCGGCAGCAGCACTTCACTAAAGTACCTAACCTGCAACGATAATAAACTTACAAGTCTTGACCTCTCGAAAGCCTCGCAAATAATGGAAGTAAGCTGTAGTAACAATCAACTGAAGGAGTTGTTATTTTGCGACAATAATAATTTGAAGGTGTTATACTGCAACAACAATCAAATAGCTACATTACATCTAAAAATTAGCGCCACAACCACCCCGCTCGTTGCTATCTACTGTAAAAACAACAAAATTGAGAATTTAGAGATAATTAGCGAACGACCCACATACATAGAATGCTCCAATAATAACATCAAAAATTTAGACTTACGACAATGTTTAATCATAACAAGAGTTTTAGCTGGGCACAATCAATTAGAAAATTTGCATATCGATGGATGTCGGGCTTTGGACTTGATAGATTGCAGTTACAATAGTTTAGATAATGCAGCTTTAAATGCAATCTATAATTCATTACCCATTCCATCACAAAACCAATGGGGAAGTAGCTTCACTATAGGAATAGCGGGCAATAACGACACGGGTGACAAATCGATAGCAGAGGCAAAGGGATGGAAAGTTGTAGAGTTTTAATAAATATTCGGATACACTTATGCAGGGCGCTTGTTATATCGCCCTGCATTATTTATATTCGACACTCCGGCATACGATATGATATTTAATATAAACTCATTCACAAAAAAATTACTATCTTTGAAATATAATTGAGTGATAACGGTGGAAAAAATTTCAAAAACAAGGTATCGAGTCTACGCCAATATGTTTTCTCCCAGTAGATTTAAGAAACTGGTAGAAGAGCAGGATATGTCGTATTTGTTATCCAAGTATGAAATATATGATGCAAAAGACAATTCCTCTATTGTGACAGTCGGAGATTATTACAAATACATCTACAACACTCTTTTATCCTGCTATCGCAACGAGTATGTGTATAAAAATCTGATAATCAATAAGAGATTATTAGGCCGACATAACCTAAACACAGCGACTGTACTTAATGAATTTAAGATAGGTAAGTCTATCGCCGATTTAGTATTATTGAATGGTGTAAGCGTGGTCTACGAGATAAAGACTGAGTTGGATAACCTGTATAGGATTGAAAGTCAAATTGCAGATTATCGCAAAGTTTTTGAGCATATCTATATCGTAACACATATTAGCCTCGCAGAGAAGTACGCTAATATGTTGGACGAAACAATAGGGCTTCTCGCATTAACCGAGAACAACACATTAAAAACGATACGGGAGGCGACGAAAAACGTGGAGCATTTCGACAGTTCAATTATGATAAAATGCCTGCGTAAAAGCGAATACAGTAACATCATAATGAGCTATTTTGGGTCTGTGCCGAATACGACTCCGGTAAAATACTATTCAGCCTGCAAAGAACTTTTTGCAAAAATTCCCTGTGACGAATTACATCGTATGATGCTTGTGGAATTGAAAAAACGGACAATTAAAGAAAAGGATAAATTCACCTCCAACGACATTACCCCGCCGGAACTCAAATATTTATTTTGGAATTTGGATTTCAATGCTGACAGTTACGAACGCGTTTCCGAAGTAATGAATTTGAGGCTCGCGCTATAGTTATTCAACCAATAAACGAGAGCTGTATGAAGTATTACCCTTATTTACGAGGCAAACAGTTCGAGCTGATTGCACTCCGCGAAATGTGTTCATTCATGGACAATAAAGATATTATATCGCCTATTATTGAGCCTGTTAAAAAAGGTAATACTACCCTCACAAAAACAATCGACTGCCTCAAAGAGCATGGAATCTGTTTCAATTTGATACTAAATCCTCAAGATGGAGACCACAGAAGAAACGACGACGCATTCGATGCTCTTGTGAATTTCGTACTTCCTGCCATAGGCGATTATGCGAATTATCATCCATCGTTCATTATAGACGAAAGCGTCAATATCGACTGGATTTTCAACACTATCGCTGATCGACGACTTCGGAGCGTAACTCTGGTTATCAATCAGCTACCTAAAGACGATGCCGCAATAGATAGACTGTTAGAAACGGGCAAGATAAGCCAACTTGTCCTTTCTCAAACTGACAGCTCTGTACGAAGATTATCTCGACGGTTTAGATTGATTGGGGATATAATTATGTTGGAAGATAAATTCAATACTAAATCTAAAAATGCCGACTACGCCAATCCAGATGACGAACCGTTCAGCGAAGATCACTTGTTTTTCGTAGAGGAGGGCTACTCTGGATTCTCCGATTATCTAACAGTTGGCAATGTGTATAATGAGGGTGGTTTTTTACCCTATGCTGTAGCAATACACCTTACGTACTTCGAGGGAGATAATATTCGTGTACATCACTTCGTGTCCGACAGCAATGATGATAATGAGGATGTTCCGGGAAAGGTTGCAGAAGCATTGAGAAAATTAATTCCGTTTATAAATGCCCGCGAAATAGATACTCTTGGGTGTAATCAATTTAGACATATACAGTCAACGGGAGCGTATCCGGGGCTTGGTAGTATCAAGAAGCTATCCATCTTAAACCACATAGAACTGGTTTACGATTACTTTACGCGATAGATTTATGAACTGCTGTCCTGACTGCTTTAACGACCCGGAAATAAAGGGTATAATTAGAGGGGTGTCCACCGCTTTCGGAACCTGCGATTATTGCGGGAGCACCGACCAAGAGATTGCCTTGACAGAAGACCTGTTTGAGAACTTCGAACCTTTGGTGGGCCTATATGAAGTCGATGCGGTTTCTGGCGAATATTTATGCCCTCAACTGCACCAAGATTGGGATATTTTTGCCGAGGAGGCACTTTGCCACAACATTCTACGTGATATTCTTACCGGAACAGGATATGAAACACTATTATCCAATAAGGTAAGACTGAAGTATACTGTCAGTGACTCTGTCGTTGCCTGGGATGATTTTGCCAATGAAATAAAGAATACAAATCGGTTCTTCATAACAAACAATATAATCGTTCGAGAGGTGGTACACAAGCTACTGAATTACCACACGAAGACTATCAAAGCCGGAACGAAATTTTACAGAGGACGGATTTGCCAAACAGAAGACGGTTACAACGAACAAGACTTACGCAAGCCTCCGAGCAAAATTGCGACACCGGGTAGAGCCAATCCCGAGGGCATTTCGTATTTTTACGTTGCCAACGAGGAGGATACAACTATATACGAAATCGGGGCATCAATACGTGATTTTGTATGTATAGGTGAATTTGAGTTAGCAGAGGACATTACTATTGTTGCACTACGCAAAGTCCGTAACGCCAGCCCATTCATAGAAAACATGAATTTAGAAGAGTATATTATTAATAAAGATATTCTACAACAATTCGACAAAGCCCTATCTACACCTCTGCGAAGTTTTGACTCTATTCGTGAGTATCTTCCTACACAGTATCTATGCGAATATATTAAATCACTGGGGATAGAGGGTGTGGAATATGCAAGTGCTATGCACGACGGAGGAACTAATTATGCATTTTTTGATGAAACAAAATTCAGGTTCGTAAAAGCCGAAAACAAGTTGGTTGAAAACATTAATATTACGATAAAGTAATCAATAAAATCTATAAACCGCAATGGGAAAGAAGGAAATATTGAAAGTAATTATCCCACGCTTACGGGATTTTTACGAGAAAATGTATTACAAAAAACTGGAAGACGATTTTACCGAAGATACCATCATCGGGCATTTCCTCGACCCGCTGGATTTAGTGCATCCTATTGGAGATTTTGAGAAGACGTTTAACATCGAACTTTTTGATAAACTTGAAAAGATTGATGAAGAATATTATACAAAAAAATTCACAATAGGAGAACTTGCTGATTTAATTCTTCACAATGGAGGGAAACAAGGGACAATAACGATGGTAAATTAGTGCTGTTTTCAACCGAAAAATCATTTTTTGCAAGTAATACGCAAGTAAATTCAAACATAAAGTCCTGAACTAACTGAAGTTCAGGACTTTATTCATTAATAAGGGTACCCGGAGCCGGGGTCGAACCGGCACGACATTGCTGTCATTGGTGTTTGAGACCAACGCGTCTACCGATTCCGCCATCCGGGCAAGTCTGCTTACGCAGCGAATCGGGTGGACAAAGATAGGAGATTTTCGTAACTTTTCAAAAAATACGGCTATTTTTCGAAGAAAGCCCTGATTTTTTTCGCTTTGGCCGCACCGACGAGCGCTGACAACTCCTCGATATTGGCGGCACGGACTTTCTCCACCGTACGGAAATGTTGCAGCAGGGCCTGGATCGTCTTGCCGCCGACACCCTCGATCTGCTCCAGTTCGCTGTGGATAAACGCCTTGCTGCGTTTCTGGCGGTGGAAGCTGATCGCAAAACGGTGTACCTCTTCCTGAATATGCGACAAAAAATGGAAAAGAGGCGAAGTGGGACGGACGCCGACCAGGAGGGGCGGAAAACCATAGAGCAATTCGGAGGTGCGGTGACGGTCGTTTTTGGCCAGTCCGGCAATGGGTATATCCAACCCGAGATACTCCAACACTTCGTGAATCACGCCCATCTGCCCTTTTCCGCCATCGGCGATAATGAGATCGGGCAATTCAGCCCCTTCTTCCTGCAGACGGCTGTAACGGCGGTAGACGACCTCACGCATCGAAGCGTAGTCGTCGGCGCCCACCACGGTCTTGATGTTAAAATGGCGATACTCCTTACGCGACGGCTTTCCATCACGGAACACCACGCATGAGGCCACCGGATGGGCGCCCTGCAGATTGGAGTTATCGAAACATTCGATATGCCGCGGTTGTTTATCGAGGCACAACGCTTTTTGGACGGCATCCATCAGCCGCTCGGTATACCGTTCGGGATTCTTGATTTCGAGGTTTTTCAACTGTTCGGCGCGGTAGATGCGGGCGCTCTTCTGCGAAAATTCCAGCAGTTCGAGTTTTTCGCCGCGCTTCGGGACCGTAAAGGTAACGCCGTCGAACAACAGCGTTGTCGAAGGCAGGAACGGAACGATCACCTCCCGGGCCAATTCGCCCCCGGCGATATGTTCGACGATATGCTGGATGGCCAGCGTCAGCATGTCCCGCTCGTCGCCCCCGATACCGGTCGAGAGTTTCACCGTCGAGACGCCCACGATCGAACCGTGGCGGATGCGCACGAAATTGCAATAGGCCACATCGTCATCAGGCAGCAGCGAAAAAACATCGACATCGACGATCTTCGCACTGACGATCACCGACTTGCCCGCATAGTTATCCAGCGCGTCGATACGTTGTTTATACCGCTGCGCCAGTTCGAATTTCAGCCCGGCGGCGGCGCGTTCCATCTCTGCTTCGAGGTACTGGCGCACGGGGCGCAGGTCGCCTTTCAGCACCGAAACGACCATGTCGACGAGTTGCGCATACTCCTCCCCGGACTGCAGCCCGACACACGGTCCCTTGCAGTTGCCCAAGTGATACTGGAGGCAGACCGTATACTTACCCTTGGCGATCAGGTCCGGCGCGAGATTGAGTTTGCAGGTACGCAGGGGGACCACCTCGCGGATGAAGTCGAGCACGCTGTGCTGCATCATCACCGAGCCGTAGGGGCCGAAATACTGCGAGCCGTCGCGCGTCAGGATGCGCGTGGACTGCACACGGGGAAAATGCTCCTTCCGCACGACGATCCACGGATAGGTTTTATCGTCTTTGAGCAGGATGTTGTAACGCGGCTGAAGGCTTTTGATCAGCGAGTTCTCCAGCAGCAGCGCATCGGTCTCGCTTCCCACGACGATATGACGGATTTCGGCGATCTGCTTCACCAGCACGCGCACCTTCGCGCTGTGCTCCTTCGACTGCACGAAATACGACGACACGCGTTTGCGCAGGCTCTTGGCCTTACCCACATAGATAATCGTCCCCGAGCGGTCCACGAATTGGTAGACGCCTGGCGACAGCGGCAATAAGGCCACCTGTTCCTTCAGATTCGGTTTTTCCGTTTCAGCCATACGACCTGCAAATTTAACAAATATATTGCAAAACAGAAGGATTGTAAAAAGGTTCTCATTTTTTGTTATATTCGTCGAAAGCAGTATATTTGTGGCTCACTATCAGACCCAAGCCCATGAGAAAACTTTTCCTCCTGCTCCTCGCCGGGACACTCTCCACAGCGTGTATCGACAAGGATTACGATTTAGAAGACATCGACACCGACAACGTCACCATCGGCGGCGATGAATCCAAGTTCACGATTCCGCTGGCCAAAGTGCTCGTTTCGATGAACGAACTCGCCGACGGCGGCGTCAACATCGAGGCCATTTTCCGGGAAGCCGACATCTGGCTTCCGTCGCCGCTTCCCGAAAACAAACAATCGGTCGACCTGCAACTGTTGCAGACCAGCCAGAGCGAAGTCGACAAGCTGCTCGAAGCGCTGACGGCGCAGATGCTCGCCGACGACAATAAACTGAATGCCGTCGCCGACCTGCTGTGCGAAGACAAATACATCGGAACGTTCCTGCCCCTGCTGCCCGCAGGTACGACCGTCGACCAGTTCAAACCGGTCTTCATTACGGTCTTCAAGAACGATGCTACACTGCGCGAAACGCTCAGCGACGCAGTGAAAGCCGAGGCCCGCAGCTACCTGACCACGCTCCGCATCGAACCGCTCGACTATGAGGTCGGGCACATCGACATCGGCAGCGACATCGTGGACATGCTCGCCGACAACCTCGACCCGGCGACTGTGACCAACCCCAAGAATACACTCTACCTGAAAGGCTCGATCGCCAACGAACTTCCGGTTTCCCTGCATATCGCCCCGCTCTTCGACCCGACGGAAATTTCATTCAACGTCGACGTAGTCGCCAACACGCAGGCGAACCCGATTCCCGACACGCGGCTTTTCGCCGAAGACCTGCGGACGATCGTCGAGGGCATCACGATCCGGATTCCCGTGACGCTTAAAACCTATTTCCCCGGCAAAGGATTCCAGGGAAATATCCAGCACCAGATCTCCATCGACCTGAGCCTCCTCAAAACGGGAGGACTGAAACTCGACATCTAACCCGCATTCCACCATGAGAAAGATAATCACCCTTATAGCAGCTGCATTCCTGGCGACCGGCGCCGCAGCCCAAAATCCCACGGCCTACTTTATGGAGGGTTCGACCCTCCGCAGCCAGTTCAACCCCGCCTTCGCTCCGCTGCGCGGCTACGTAAACATCCCCGGCCTGGGCGGACTGGACATCAACGCCAGCGGCAATCTGGCCCTCGACAACATCCTCTATCCGCGCAACGGCAAGCTGGTGACGCTGCTCGACAGTTCCGTATCGTCGGCCGATGCGTTGGCCAACCTCAAGAACAAGAACCTGCTGGGCTCCGACTCGAGGATCAACATCATCGGCTTCGGCGCTTTCACCCGGAACCACAAGAATTTCTGGTCGTTCGATCTCAACGCCCGCGTAAATGCCGATGTCAACCTCCCCTACTCGCTCTTCGAGTTCCTCAAGCGCGGCCAGGACGGCGACATCCGCGACATCGGCGTCACGACCCACAACTACCTCGAAGCGGGCTTCAACTACTCGTTCCCGCTGATGAACGACCGGCTCTACGTCGGTGTACGCGCCAAGTTCCTGATGGGTATCGCCCGCGGGAAACTCAACTACGACCATTTCCGGGTATCGCTTGCCGACGACGCCTGGAAGATCGACGCCATCGGTCAACTGGACGTTACCGGCGCCGGAGCCGCACCCGAAGACATCAACTACGCTGAAGACGGGACCTACAAACTGGGGGACTTCGACAACTTCAAACCCACCAAACCCGCCGGCTACGGTTTCGCCGTCGACCTGGGCGCCACGTACGACATCCTCGACAACCTGCAGGCGTCGCTGGCAGTCACCGACCTCGGATTCATCAGTTGGAGCAAGAAGTACAACAGCATCGGCCTTTCGTCCAAGTCAATGGAGTTCTCGGGCGTGATCGTCGACGAGAACGGACAGAGCGAACAGCCCGATTTCGACCTCAACATCCTGGAATTCGCCCCCAACGGCTCGAAGAGCGTTTCGAAGATGCTCCGCGCATCGATCAACGCCGGACTCGAATACGAGGTATGGCGCCATAAAATCGGCATCGGCCTCCTGTACACGGCCCGCGTCTGGGAGTACAAGACCCTGCACAACATCACCGGATCGGTCAACTTCCACCCCATACGCTGGTTCACGGTTTCGGGAAGCTACTCGGTGATCGACAACCGTGGCGGAGCCATCGGCTTGGCGCTGAACCTCTGCCCGAGCTGGATCAACTTCTTCCTCGCAACCGACATCGTAACGGCCAAGCACACGCCCCAATGGATTCCCATCAAGCAAAGCACGATGAACGTGACACTCGGTCTGGGCGTACCCATCGGCAAGCGCAGCCACCGCATCGCGGCGTATGTCCGCGAAAGCGACAAGCGGTAAAAACCCGCCCCGCAACCAAAACAAATCCCGGCTTGACAGCCGGGATTTGTTTTGCACGACCGGACTAAAAAAGACCGTCACAGACACCTCGGTGCGAAAAAAAACGGATTGACCGGGTAAAAAGGCCCTGCCGCTTCGATTTTTTGGGCGCACCCATATCACTTTCAGGCAAAGAGGTTGTAAATTCAGAAACTTTCTTTATCTTTGTCGCGTAAGGAAGCCGGAAATGTCTTTCGACACTCCCGGTTCTCGAATACATTGCGGCGGCCCTAAAATCTGTGTGAAGTTGCGTCACTATTTTTGAATTCTTCAAAAACGGGCCGTCGCAATCTTTTCTTCACTTTCAGCAAGAACCATACCGTTTTTATCCCCGGTCCAACGCTCCAGCGCTACACGCGTCGCTTCGCGTCCGGCCTCGATAATCTCGTCCGAATGGTAAAATTCGAACATGCCGAAGCTGTCAGCCGGCATTTCGACCATGATGTCGGGCTTGTAAAGCCGGCTCATCAGTTGCGTAATACGCTGCTGCATGATCTGCGACGAGGCGATCAGCACTTTATAATAATTCAGCGAGGCATTGGCCCGCTGAGCAGGGTTGGCCCCGAACCGGGCACTGACATCCACAGCGATCAGCAGGTCGCCCTCCGCACGCTTCACACGGTTCAGCGGCAGCGGGTTGACTGTACCGCCGTCGACCAACACCTGTCCTTCGCGATGCACGGGCCTGAAAACCGAGGGGATCGAGATCGACGCACGAATGGCGTCGTACAGACCGCCCTTGTCGAGCACGACCTCGCTTCCCGTCAGCAGGTCGGCCGCCACAGCCGTAAACGGCACGGGCATCTGCTCGATTTCCATGTCCGGAACCAACTCCTTCATGGCCTCCATCACCCGGTCGCCCTTGACCAGCCCTTCGGTGCTCAGCGCAAAATCGACCAGGCTGAAGACCTTGTACTTATCGAGTGCACGCATCCATTCCTTGAACGGTTCGAGATGTCCCGAAGCATATACGCCCCCGACCAACGCCCCCATCGAGGTCCCGGCAACGGACGTTATTTCAAATCCCTGGCTCTCCAACTCTTCAATGGCCCCGATATGGGCCACGCCCCGCGCGCCGCCGCCTGCAAGCACCAGCGCCGCTTTTCTCTTTTTCATATATTCTTCTTATTAATACGGTCCCGAACCTTATTCCATGCGTGGGTCCCGAAAAGACAGCTTGCACGCATCGTGCCGCACATCTCCCGCAAACGCGACATCGGCGCGACAAAACTCAGCACCGACTCCCCGACCCACGGACGCACCGAAGGGTCGAACAACCCCAGGAAGACGCTGCGCCCGCCCCGGCGGTTCTCCTGCACGGCCTGCGTCACGACGGCGCTGCACCCCGATCCGAACGGCGCACGCACGGCGTCGTCGGCATTGTTGTCGTAAACGGCCCACGACACCAGTCCGGACAGCACGTCCGGCGTAGCCAGAAAAAGCATGCCGTCTGCCATACCGAACGCTTCCACAGCCTGCGGCGTGTCGATACGCGCAAAATTGAGCCATGCCCCCGAAGCCTCCGGCACGCCGAGCCGTCCGATAAAATCCAACACCATTTCGGGCGTCTGCTTATAGTGTTCCTTCTGCGACACGAAAGTCGGCACGAACGGCGGCATCGGGGTAAAGCCGGTATAGAACTTTCCACCTCCGCAACCGATATTCCCGGCATTGAGACTCACCGGAAGTCCTTCGCAGGCCTCTCCCAGCGCCTTGAAAAAGCACCCTTCGATTTTGGGAACAGTACGCACCGACTCCGGCGAATACCAGAACAGCAGCGGCAGTCCCGCTGCCGGGCCGAACGCCTCCGCATAGGCGGCGGCAAACTCTTTTGCATCCATAATCAATCCGTTATTACATAATCCATTGCCACGTCGTGCGGCTCTGCAGGCAGTTCCCCGATCAACTGACAGGCAAAACACACGCCGACCTTCACGGCCTTCACTCCCGGTTGCGAGAGGTATTTGTCGTAGTAACCCCGCCCACGGCCGCAGCGAACGCCCGAGGCCGTGAACGCCGTACCGGGAACGATCATGAGGTCGATCTCCGAGGGGCCGCACAACCGCGCTGCCGGCCCCGGCTCGGCGATACCGAAAGCGCCCGGGCGCAATGTCTGCGGATCGTACTCATAAAACCGCATCACGTCGCCTTCGACGCGCGGGACAACGATGCGTTTCACCGCACCCCACTGCACCAGCGCCTCCGCCGTGTCCAGCTCATCGGACAGCGAGCAGAAAAGCCCCACCGTCCGGGCCGCGCCGAAAGCCTCCAGCCGCCCGGCCCGGCCGAAAATCCGCCGCGAGGCCTCGGCCCGCTCCGCAGGAGTCATTCCGAGCGTCTGTTTGCGCATTGCGGCGCGTAGTTCTTTTTTGGTCATAAAACCCTCCTTTCAGGCATAAAATTCCCGCCCGTTTTTATTGTTATTCCGCAAACAATGGCTATCTTTGCCGAAAATAAATTTCGGCTTAGATAGGCTGCACCTCGGCATAGTCAATAACTGGCCTCTGCCCTCGGTTTGTGCTATCTTTGCGTGCGAAATAAAAGCAGAACACAAATCATTAACAAATATAACAAATTAAAATCATTATGAGCTGTTTTCTATCTAATTCCTCGCTTGGCAAGAAGTTAGTAATGAGCGTGACGGGCGTGTTCCTCGTGCTCTTCATCCTCTTCCACATGTCGATGAACATTACGGCGATCATCTCGCCCGAGGCGTACAACATGATTTGCGAGCTGCTGGGCGCAAACTGGTATGCGCTGGCCGGAACGGCCGTACTGGCGCTAGGCGTCTTCGTCCACTTCCTCTACGCCGTCATCCTCACGCTGAACAACTACAAGGCGCGCGGCTCGCAGCGTTACGCCGTGACGGTTCAGGAGCCGGGCGTGGCCTGGGCTTCGAAAAACATGCTCGTACTGGGCTTCATCATCCTGGGCGGCCTTTTGATCCACCTTTTCAACTTCTGGTCGAAGATGCAGCTCGTGGAGATTCTGGGCGGACACGAGAACTCGCTGGGCCTCGATCCCGCAGACGGCGCTTCGCTGATCGCCTACACCTTCTCGCAGTGGTACTACGTGGTGATCTACCTCGTGTGGTTCGCTGCCCTGTGGTTCCACCTCACGCACGGCGTATGGTCGATGTTCCAGACCGTGGGCTGGGCCAACGACACGTGGTATCCCCGCCTGAAGTGCATCGCCAACATCGTGGCCACGATCGTATTCCTCGGGTTTGCAGCCGTGGTGCTCGTTTACTTCCTTTTCCCCTGCATCGCAGGCGTATGCTAATCACCCCATTGTAGAATAATAAACACACAAACGATATGGCTTTAAAATTAGATGCTAAAATTCCTGCCGGTGCTCTGGCCGAAAAGTGGAGCAACCATAAGACAGCTATCAAAGTCGTAAGCCCCGCCAACAAGCGCAAACTCGACATCATTATTATCGGTACGGGTCTCGGAGGCGCTTCCGCAGCCGCTTCGCTCGGCGAACTGGGTTACAACGTCAAAGTATTCTGCATTCAGGATTCGCCCCGCCGCGCCCACTCGATCGCAGCCCAGGGCGGTATCAACGCCGCCAAGAACTACCAGAACGACAACGACTCGGTATACCGCCTGTTCTACGACACGATCAAGGGCGGCGACTACCGCGCCCGCGAAGCCAACGTCTACCGTCTGGCCGAGGTTGCCAACCTGATCATCGATCAGTGCGTGGGCCAGGGCGTTCCTTTCGCCCGCGAATACGGCGGCCTGCTGGCCAACCGTTCGTTCGGCGGCGCACAGGTATCGCGTACGTTCTATGCCCGCGGCCAGACGGGACAGCAGCTTCTGCTGGGCGCCTATGCAGCCCTCAACAAGGAGATCGCAGCCGGTTCGGTGAAGAGCTACCCGCGCCACGAGATGCTCGACATCGTGATCGAGGACGGCGAGGCCAAGGGTATCATCGCCCGCAACCTCGTAACGGGCGAGATCGAGCGCCACGGCGCTCACGCCGTCGTTATCGCCACGGGCGGTTACGGCAACGTCTTCTTCCTGTCGACCAACGCCATGGCGTCGAACGGCTCGGCCGCATTCCAGTGCTACCGCAAGGGTGCAGGTTTTGCCAACCCCTGCTTCACGCAGATCCACCCCACCTGTATCCCCGTTCACGGCGACCAGCAGTCGAAGCTGACGCTGATGTCGGAGTCGCTGCGTAACGACGGGCGCATCTGGGTTCCCAAGAAGATCGAGGACGTAAAGGCTATCCGCTCGGGCGCCAAAAAGCCTTCGGACATCGCCGAGGAGGACCGCGACTACTACCTGGAGCGCCGTTACCCGGCCTTCGGTAACCTCGTGCCGCGCGACGTGGCTTCGCGCGCCGCCAAGGAGCGCTGCGACGCAGGCTTCGGCGTGAACGAGACCGGCCTGGCCGTATTCCTCGACTTCAAGACCGCCATCGAGCGTCTGGGCAAGGACATCATCAAACAGCGTTACGGCAACCTCTTCGACATGTACGAGGAGATCACCGACGTGAGCCCCTACGAGCAGCCGATGCAGATTTTCCCCGCCGTGCACTACACGATGGGCGGTATCTGGGTCGACTACAACCTCATGACCACCATCCCGGGCCTCTACGCCATCGGCGAGGCAAACTTCTCGGACCACGGTGCAAACCGCCTGGGAGCTTCGGCCCTGATGCAGGGTCTTGCAGACGGCTACTTCGTACTTCCCTACACCATCGGCGACTACCTGGCCAAGAAGATCCAGGCCCCGAAGGTGAAGACCGATACCAAAGCCTTCGACGAAGCCGAAAAGGGCGTCAAGGAGAAGATCGCAAAACTGCTTTCGATCAACGGCAAGCAGTCGGTGGACGACATCCACAAGAAGCTGGGCCACATCATGTGGGAAAACGTCGGCATGGCCCGTACGAAGGAGTCGCTCGAAAAGGCCATCGTCGAGATTCAGGCGCTGCGCAAGGAGTTCTGGAAGGACGTGAAGGTCGTAGGCCAGGAGAACGATTTCAACGTCGAACTCGAAAAGGCGCTGCGTCTGGTCGACTTCCTCGAACTGGGCGAACTGATGGCTCGCGACGCACTCAACCGCGAGGAGTCGTGCGGCGGTCACTTCCGCACGGAGCACCAGACCGAAGAGGGCGAGGCCAAGCGTGACGACGAAAACTTCGTATATGCTGCCGTATGGGAGTACAAGGGCGCGGACGAGGCTCCGGAACTGACCAAAGAGCCGCTGAACTTCGAGTTCGTACACCCCGCACAGCGCAACTACAAAGACTAAGGCCATTTGACGTTGAACTTTAATATCGAATCGAAACTATGAATTTTACATTAAAGATATGGCGTCAAAAGGACGCTAAATCCAAAGGCGCTTTCGAGAGCTACAAGGTAACGGACATCTCGGCCGACACTTCGTTCCTCGAGATGCTGGACATCCTGAACAACAACCTCATCCACGAGGGCAAGGAACCCGTGGCATTCGACCACGACTGCCGCGAAGGTATCTGCGGCATGTGCTCGCTGCACATCGACGGACAGGCGCACGGCCCCAGCCAGGGCGCCACGACCTGCCAGATTTACATGCGCAAGTTCAAGGACGGCGCTACGATCACCATCGAGCCGTGGCGCTCGGCGGCATTCCCCGTCATCAAGGACCTCGTGGTGAACCGTTCGGCTTACGACCAGATTTTGCAGGCCGGAGGTTTTATCTCGGTACGCACGAACTCGGTTCCCGACGCCAACGCCATTCCGATTCCGCAGGCCGACGCCGAGGAGTCGATGGACGCCGCTGCCTGCGTAGGCTGCGGAGCCTGCGCCGCAACCTGCAAGAACGGTTCGGCCATGCTCTTCGTCGCTGCCCGCGTGTCGTCGCTCGCCAAGCTGCCCCAGGGCCGCGTGGAGGGAGCACGCCGCGCCAAGGCGATGGTCGCCAAGATGGACGAACTGGGCTTCGGCAACTGCACCAACACGGGAGCCTGCCAGGCCGAGTGCCCCAAGCAGATCTCGATCGCGCATATCGCCCGGCTCAACCGCGAGTTCCTCTCGGCGAAGTTCGAGGACTAACGACAGCCGGAAACGATCCGAAGAAAACGGCGGGAGTTCAGCTCCCGCCGTTTTTGTGTCGGCTGATATAAATATAACCCATACAAAAAAGCCTGCAACACAATGTTGCAGGCTTTTTCACCGAATCCGTCCGCTTATTTCTTCGGCCTGATCGTCGAGAGCCGCGCGACCTGCTTGAGGTCGAACCGGCCGTAGATATTTACCGCGACGGTTTCTTTCGCACCGTAGGTCAGCATCAACAACTCTGAATTATTGTAAAACTCCGCTTCGCGGATGTAAAATTTCGTAGTCTGCCCCTCCTCGGTCCCGGACATCACCAGTTGGAACTTATATTCCGGCGTCGCTGCCAACTTCTCCGCATCGGCGACGAACTGCCCGCCGTCTCCCGCATCGAGAGCCACGATGCGGATATATTCGATGCCGCCCAGCAACTTGGCCAGTCCCTCATCCCCTTTTTCGGCCGCTTCCCGGCCCATCATCCGCATCATTTTCCGTTCGAGCTGCACGCTGGTAAATCCCTCGGCTTTGGCATAGCGGTCGAAGAATTTCCAGGAGGCATTCTGCGCACGCGCCAACAGGGGCAACGTAATCAGCAGGATCAATAACAATCGTTTCATAGCCGCGCAGTTTTACATGAAAACACAAACGCCGAACGACACCGGATGGCAGACGGGCCCCGCACTGCTCTTGAAGAGCGAGGTTACGCCGTAACGGACATACACGCCGAACCCGCGGTAGGAGACCGAGCCCCCGAGCCCGAACTGGAAGGGATTGACGCCGGAAAGGGAGTCCTTCTCCTTCGGCTTCTTATAGATGGCATTAGCCCCGAGCGTGAAGTCGCAATACCCCACGACAGCGACGCGCAGATGCCGGACCGGATCGAACGAGAACTGCAACGGAAATCCCAGCGACGTGATGCGGAATTTCGACTTGTCGGCCTTGTCGTCCAGCGGCAGCGGAACGACCATGCCTCCGTCACGGCCCAGTGTAATCGAATTGTCGGACAACCGGTAATTATCGACCGTATAGCGCAGTCCGGTCGAAAACTCGAACCGCCGCTTCCGATCCAGCGCCACACTCAAACCGACGGGCGTAATGCCGAAGTGGAACGAATTGCCGCCCCTGACATCGAGGAAATCCCCCGCTTCGACCGGATAACCCGCATAATCTGCGCCGGTCAGGAAGTTAAAACCCATCTCGACACCGCTTAAAAACGAACCGCAGACCCGCGGAAGCGCCTTCACCTTCTGCTTTTCACCCCCCGAGGCCTGCCCGAGCGTGATGCCGAAACCAGCCACTTCGAGCACCATCCCCTCTCCGTCGGCGGCACGGCGCATGGTGACCGGGCCGGTATCGACATCCCCGATCCGCCGGAGGGAGTCCGCGGCCGGAACATCCGTCGCCTGTGCCGACGCACACAGCGCCAGCAAAATAAAAATACCCGTAAAAACAAATCGTTTATTCATGGCAATATTGGTTTTTAATTGTTCCTGATCAGTTCGTCGACCATCCGGGCCGACTCGTCGAGCGCCGAAAACGATTCGAGGTAAACGGTCGCCTGCATGGCCGCTTCCTTGTCGTAGACCGCTACACCGTCGATGTAACAATAGGGCTTACGCATCAACTCCGCACAAACGAAAAGCCCGAGGACCGTAACGGCTGCCGCCACGAATCCCCAAAGCGGCGGCATCCGCCGGCGCAGGGGCACTTTCCGCCCGGCAGGAAACCGTTCTTCCGCCAGCGTGTCCAGGCCCACGATCATCGCCCGCACGTCGCTCAGGGAAGCGGGCAAATCCTCCGTCCGGCGCAACCAGTCGCGCAGTTCGCGCTCCTCGGCATCGGTCGTCTCGGCTGCAAACCAGCGCTCCGCCAGTTGTTCAATCCGTTCTTGTCGTTCGTTCATCGTCCATCATTTTTTTCAATACCTCCCTCAAAGAGTTCCGGGCGCGGGAGAGGATCATGCGCACCTGCGCTTCGTCACAGCCTACCATTCCGGCAATCTCGCGGGTCGGATACCCCTCGATGTCCTTCAGGTGGAGCACCTCGCGCTGCCGTTCGGGCAAACAGGTCATCGCCCGCCGCACCAGTTCACGCATCTCCCACCGTTCGGCCTCCGCCGCCGTGGAACGCTCGACCCACCCCGCCACCGCATCGTCACGCCGGCTATCGGCCTGCCGCCTGCGCAGCAGGTCGTAGCAGCGGTTACGCACGGCGGTCATCACGAAGGAATCGACGCTGCGGCATTCGTCCAACCGGGTCCGCTCGGCCCACAACCGCTCCAGCAGGTCGTGCACCGCGTCCTCCGCCTCCGCCGATGAGAGCAGCAGACTATGCGCGTAACGGAACATACGGTCGCGCAACGGCAGGACAAGCGAGGTGAATTCAATTTCCTTCATTGTATCTGTAAGACGAAGCTAAGGAGCAAAACGCAACATTGCGACGCCAAATATCGTGATTTTTTGGGTTGCATGGCCTGTTCCGGGACCGAAATATCCGTCGGTATAAATATAGGTACAAAAATATTTTCAAAAAATTAGGTACTTTGTATTGCATAGTATTAAAATAAGTTTTATATTTGCATTGTAATAATAGTAAACCCCGCAAAACATTAACCGCGACAATACTTTTACGACTATGAAACAGACTGTAAACGTGAACATCGGCTCCATGGCATTCATCCTCGACGAGGACGCCTACCGGGTACTGGGCAGTTATTTCGACGACATACGCCGGCGCCTGCCGGAGGGCGACGCCGAGACGATGGGCGACATCGAAGTCCGCGTGGCGGAGATTTTCAGCGAGAAGGTCGCATCGCCCATGCGGGTCGTTACACTCGACACGGTCCGCGCGACGATGGCCCAGATGGGTTCCCCGGCCGATTTCGGCGAACCGCGCGGCGCAGAGCCGTCGCAACAGACCGACAAGGCCGACGCCGGCGACACATCCGCCCAGCCGGCGCCGCGCAAACTCTACCGTTCACGCACCGACCGGTCGATCGCCGGCATCTGCGGGGGACTCGGCGACTATTTCGACGCCGACCCGACGCTGATCCGACTCCTGATGCTGCTGCTGATTCTTTTCGGAGGTCTTTCGATCTGGGCCTACATCATTCTCTGGATCGTCATCCCCGAGGAACCGGCCCGAAAATTCAATATCAACAACAAAAACCGATAAATTATGGCAACGAACGAAAACAGACGGTTATTCCGCTCCCAAGACAGCATTATCGCAGGCGTCTGCGCCGGCCTGGCCGAATTCTTCGGACTCGACACGTCGCTCGTACGCATCGCAACCCTCATCCTCATCTTCTTCGGAGGTCTCTCGCTCTGGGTATACATCATCCTCTGGCTGATCGTTCCCAAGGCCCCCAAAAGGTTAAACGCATAGCACCATGGCTGAAGACAACGTAAAAGCGCAGATGCGCAAAGGAATCCTGGAGTACTGCATCCTCGCCATTCTCTCCCGCGAGGACTCCTATGCTCCGAAGATCATCGCCGAACTCAAGCAGGCGGAGATGATCGTAGTCGAGGGTACGCTCTACCCGATCCTCACCCGGCAGAAAAACGCCGGACTGCTGACCTACCGCTGGGAGGAATCCCCGCAGGGTCCGCCCCGCAAATACTACGCACTCACCGACAAGGGCCGCGAGTACCTCACGACGCTCGACGAAGCCTGGGATGAACTCGTCGGACAAATCCAACTCATCCGCCACGGAAAAAGCGAAAACAATTAACCCATAAAAAAGACAACCATGAAAAAGATTCTTCTGATAGCCGTCCTGATCGGAGCTATGTTCTCCATAACCGCCTACGTCGCCTGCGTGGCAATGCCGATGCTGGGTAAAAGCATCAAAGGCAGCGGCAATATCGTCACGAAAACCCTTCCTGCACCCGATTTCAACGCCGTCGACGCATCGCGCGCCGTGAAGGTCGTCATCTCGGCCGAGGCGTCGGACATCCGCATCGAGGCCGACGACAACCTGATCGACCTGGTGGTCGCCGAAACCAGGGGCAAGACCCTCGAAGTGACCCTCGACAAAAAGGTGAACAACATCCAGAACGGCAGCGTCACGGTAACCGTCCCGGCCAACGGCGGGAACATCGGCTCTCTCAAAGCATCGAGCGCCTCGAAGATCACGAGCGATGCGACGCTCCGGGCCGACAAGTTCACGATCGACGCTTCGAGCGCCGCCAAAATCAAGGCCTCGGTGGAGGCTACGTCGTGCTCCATCGGCTCCTCGAGCGCTTCGAAAGTCAGCGCGGAGGTAAAGGCCGTCACCTGCACGGTCGACGCTTCGAGCGCCTCGAAGATCACACTCACCGGCTCGGCCGAGAATTTCAAGGCCGACCTTAGCTCGGCATCGAAACTCGACGCTTCGAAATTCACCGCCGTCAACGCCTCGATAGACACGTCGAGCGCCGCGAGCGTCACGATCGACTGCAGCGGCAAACTCACGGCCAGCGCATCGAGCGGGTCGTCGATCCGCTACACGGGCGACTGCCAGACCTCGCTGAGCAAATCGAGCGGCGGCAGCGTCCGTAAAGACTAACACCCGAAACACCCGACAACCATGAAAGAGGTTAAAAAATGCAGCATCTCGGGCGTGGCGTTCACGATGGATACCGACGCCTACGAAGCTCTCGAAGCCTATCTCGACAGCCTGAAAAAGACCTATAAAGATACGGCCGACGGCGCGGAAATCGTCGCCGACATCGAGGCTCGTATCGCCGAACTGATTCTTTCGGCGCAGGACAACACCCGCATCGTGGAGCAGCCCCTGATCCTGAATATCATTCAGCAGATGGGCTCCGCCGAGGACATATCCGAGCAGAGCACCGACCGCGACCTGCAATGCGACACGCCGCGCATCCCGCGCCGCCTGTACCGCGACACGGAAAACGCCAAGCTGGGCGGCGTCTGCGCCGGCATCGGCAAATATTTCGACATCGACCCCGTATGGGTGCGGCTCGGGCTGTTCCTGCCCCTGCTGTTCACCTGCTTCGGATGGATTCCCTTCCTGCACTGGTTCAGTCCGATGTTCGGCAACCTGTTCGGCATCTTCCTGATCTGCTACTTCATCATGTGGTTCGCCGTTCCGGCGGCCCGATCGGCGCGGCAGAAGCTCGAAATGAACGGCGAGAAGATCACCGCACAGTCCATCGGCGAGGTAACCACCGCTACGGCTACGGCCTGTGCCGAGCCCGACTCTAAAGCCAAACCGATCGTCGCCGAGGTCGTCTCGGTCTTCGGCAAAGTGGTGCTGATCCTGCTGAAAATCATCGCCGGGTTCATCGTCTTCGGGCTCATCATGGCGGCCTGCGCCCTGATCATCGGCATGTTTGCCCTGATCGTCGGCGGAGAAGGATTCTTCACCCCCGCCGTCTTCGGCAACACGATGTCGATCTGGACCGCGAGCCTGGGCATACTGGCCGGACTCATTCCCGTCATTCTGCTGATTTACGTGTTGATGTGCCTGATCGCCTCGCGCAAACCCGGCGGTAAAACCGTGCTGGCGATCTTCCTGCTGTGGCTGGCCTCGATCATCGCCGTTTCGTGCGTCGCTATCCGTGAAAACGTGGGCGATAAATTCCGCAAAAAACGCAATGCCATCGAACAGATATTCAAAAGCGAAATCATCATCGACGGCGACACCACGACCCTCGAACGCCTGCTGGAGGATTACGACGACGAAAGCGTGATCGAGGAAGGGCGCAAGATGCTGCATATCTCCGTACCTTCGAAGTCGATCGACATCACCATCGACAAGAAGCAAGGCGAACTGCGGGTCAACTCCGACGGCAAACAGGTGTCGGTCCAGGCCCGGAACGATGCGAACGAGGCATCGGTTACGGTGAAAGCCCAAACCGGCGAGCAAACCGAGAACGACGAATAACCCATGAGCGTAAGTTGAAATAAAAAGTTTTTTCACCGAAGTACGGGCGGCATCCTTTTTGGGCCGCCCGTATTTTTGAAATTTTTAAAATTATTACTACCTTTGAACGGTTTTGTTTTTAACAAATGAGAGTATGGCCGGAATCAAAAGCATAGGTATTCTGACATCGGGCGGTGACGCACCGGGCATGAATGCCGCAATCCGCGCGGTAACGCGCAGCGCAATCTACAACGGATTTACCGTAAAAGGCATTATGCGCGGTTTCAAAGGTTTGGTATTCAACGAGATCGTTGAATTCAAATCGCAGAGCGTAAGCAACATCATCCAGTTGGGCGGCACGATCCTGAAGACTGCCCGCAGCGAGGAGTTCAAGACCGTCGAAGGCCGCAAGGCGGCTTACGACAACATGGTTGCCGCAGGTATCGACGCCCTGGTGGTGATCGGCGGCGACGGCTCGCTGACCGGCGCGGGACTTTTCGCCGAAGAATACAACGTCCCGATCGTGGGACTCCCCGGAACGATCGACAACGACCTCGGCGGCACGGACTCGACGATCGGCTACGACACGGCGCTGAACACCATCGTGGAGGCCGTCGACAAACTGCGCGATACGGCGTCGAGCCACGAACGCCTTTTCTTCGTCGAGGTGATGGGTCACACGGCCGGCTACCTGGCGCTAAACAGCGCCATCGCCACAGGTTCCGAGGCAGCGATCATCCCGGAGATGGACACTGAAGTCGACCAACTGGCCGAACTGATCAACCACGGCTTCCGCAAGAGCAAAAACTCGGCGATCGTGATCGTCGCGGAGAATCCCAAGACGGGCGGCGCCACGGCACTGGCCGAGCGTGTGAAAAAGGAGTTTCCGCAGTATGACGCACGCGTGACGATCCTGGGCCACATTCAGCGCGGCGGCTCGCCGACGGCTGTGGACCGCATCCTTGCTTCGCGCATGGGCGAAGCGGCGATCGAAGCTATACTCGACGGACAGCGCAACGTGATGATCGGCACAATGAACGGCAAGATCGTCTATGTTCCGTTCGCCAAGGCCGTGAAACACGACAAGGGCATCGACCGCGGCGCCCTGGAGTTGGTGAAAATCCTCTCGATATAGACATCTAAAACCCGAACATAAGCGAATGAAACGCGTAATTGGCATCGGCAATGCCCTGACCGACATGCTGGTCAACCTGAAAACCGACTCCGTACTGGGAAGGTTCAAATTAGCCAAAGGCTCGATGAGCCTCGTGGACACCCGGCTCCAGACCGAAATTTCGAAATCGGTAGCCGGACTCCCCTACTCCCTGTCGCTCGGAGGATCGGCCGGCAACACCATCCGCGCCATGGCGCAGTTGGGCAGCAGCGTCGGTTTCATCGGCAAGGTCGGTCCCGACACCACGGGTGATTTCTTCGTACAGGCGCTGGACAACCTCGGCATCGAGCCGATTATCTTCCGGGGCAAAGAGCGTTCGGGCAAATGTGTATCGCTGATCTCCGCAGACGGCGAACGCACGATGGTCACCTACCTCGGTGCAGCCCTGGAGCTTTCGGCCGAAGAGATCGAACCGTCGATCTTCGAGGGTTACGACTGTCTTTACGTCGAAGGTTACCTGGTACAGAACCACGACCTGATCCTCAAGGCCGCCTGCACGGCCAAAAAATGCGGCCTGAAGGTCGCTATCGACCTGGCAAGTTTCAACATCGTGGCCGAGAACCTCGAATTCCTGCGCGAACTGGTGCGCGAATACGTCGACATCGTCTTCGCCAACGAGGACGAGGCCAAGACCTTCACCTGCGAAGCCGAACCGCTGAACGCCCTGCAGGCCATCTCGAAGCTGTGCGACCTCGCTATCGTCAAGATCGGCACGAAGGGCGCGCTGATCAAGCAGGGCGAAGAGGTCGTGCATGTGGGCATCATGGCTGCCGCCAAACGCGTCGACACCACGGGCGCCGGGGATTTCTATGCCGCCGGGTTCCTGGCAGGGCTCTGCGACGGGCTTTCGCTGCGCCAATGCGGTACGATCGGGGCCATCACCGCCGGCAAGGTGATCGAAGTCGTAGGCACGACCTTCGGCGAGGAGGCCTGGGCCGACATCCACCAGTTGGTAAACAAAGTCAAAAACGAGAAATATCTGTTTTAACGGATTTTTCCGCTCGAATACAAAAACCGCAGTTTTTGACTGCGGTTTTTTATTTCCCAATCCGGGTAAACAGCCCCCGGCTGATCCCCCAGCGCATACGCAGCAGCCACACCGATTTACGGGGCGCCATCGTACAGCAGAGCACGAGCGTAGCCGCCCATTTGGCGATTTCCAGCACGAAAGTCTTCGGCAACCGGCCGTGAATCTCGGCCCGAAGCCGCTGGCTCACACCAACATTGTAGCTCAGCCGCCGGAAATAGGCCTCGTTGAGCTTCGCAGGCGGGATGATGTGCCACATCACAGCTCCCGGCACATACCAGATCGTCTCGCCGCCAAGCAGGAGCCGTTCGAAAAAATCGTTCTCCTCGCCGCCGATCAACTCGCCGTTCACGCGCCCCAGCGCAGGGTCGAAACCGTCGTAACCGGCCAGCCCCGCACACCGGAAAGCCATATTTCCGCCTCCCGGAACCCGTCCCGCAGGGAACGGACGCACCTCGGGACCGAAATCCATCGGATTGGCAATCGGCATCTCGACGTATTTCGACATCCACACAGGACGCCCCGTCGGGTATTCGGCGATGATCCGCCCCCCGGCCACGACGGCCTCGGGATGCGCCTCGAAGAATTTGAGGTAAGCCCGGAGAAAACCCGCGTTGATCCGTTCATCGTCGTCGATAAAAGCCACCAGCGGCGCCTGCGCCTCCCTTAGTCCGCGGTTGCGGGCATACGACACGCCGGGCCCCTTCTCCGCGACAAGCCGCAGGCTGCATGCCGGGTGCGCAGCGGCGAAGGCCGCGAAACGCGCTTCGGTATCGTCCGTGGAGTTGTTGCTCACCACGACGCACTCCCACTCCGTACGCGGCAAATCCTGCCGCACGACAGATTCGAGCGCGGCAACGAGTTGTGCGGCACGGTTATGGGTGGGAATGACGAGCGAGATCCGAATCATCGTGCGAATGTAACAATTTATCCGTAAAAAACCCGTATATTTGTTGGAAATATAAACGCGATACGACAATGTATAAACTGATTCGTACCCTCATGCTGACCCTTGCCGCGATGGTCGTCACTACCGCCTCGGCACAGAGCGTCAGCTGGAAAAATTCGGTGGAACATCTCGGCGGCGACAGCTACCGGATCGTGCTCGAAGCCGCTATTCCCGCCCCTTACCACATGTACGATATGGGCCCCTACGACGGCGGTCCCAACGCCACGGAGTTCTCCTTTACCCCGGGCGAAGGCGCTGTCCTCGAAGGAGGCGTCGAACAACTGACCCGGCCCGAGCGCCATTACGACAAGACGTTCGAAATGGAGATCGGGACCTTCGCCAAAAAAGCCCGATTCGCCCAGAAGGTAAAACTCACGGCACAAGCCGCGAACGTCGGAGTCAGAATCGACTGGATGATCTGCGACGACACGAGCTGCCTGCCGCCCGATGACACGGAGCTGACGATCACGATACCCGCCGGCGCAACGGTCGCAAGTCAGCCCGCGACAGCCGCAAAACAACCCGCGTCGGGCACGGCCGGGCAAACGATCGTCCCGGTTGAGAATACCGCCGCCCCGGCCGAAAAAACAGTATCCCCGGCCGCTGAAATCGTTCCCGCGCAGAAAGACGCCGCAGGCGGAGGTTCGCTGTGGGGACTGATCATCGAGGCCATTCTCTGGGGCTTTGCCGCGCTGCTTACCCCCTGCGTATTCCCGATGGTCCCGATGACCGTATCGTTCTTCATGAAAGGCTCCGGAAGCCCCGTACTGGGCCGCATCCGCGCCGGCATGTACGGATTCTTCATCGTAGCCCTCTACACGCTGCCGATCGCCGCGATCATCCTGATTACGCGCGTCGTTGGCGGCGACACCGTGACGGCGGATATTTTCAACTGGCTGGCGACACACTGGCTCCCGAACATCCTCTTCTTTTTGGTGTTCATGGTCTTCGCGGCGTCGTTCTTCGGGGCGTTCGAGATCACGATGCCCTCGTGGATGGTCAATAAAACCGACTCGAAAGCCGACTCGAAGGGCCTTGCAGGCATCTTCTTCATGGCCCTGACGCTCGTGCTGGTGTCGTTCTCGTGCACCGGCCCCATCGTCGGCTCGGTGCTGATCAAATCGACCGCCGGGGAGTTCTGGACCCCGATCATCACGATGCTGGCCTTCTCCATCGCCTTCGCGCTGCCGTTCACGATCTTCGCCATTTTCCCCTCGATGCTCAAGAAGCTGCCCAAGAGCGGCGGATGGCTCAACTCGGTGAAGGTCGTGCTGGGTTTCATCGAAGTTGCGCTGGGCATGAAATTCCTTTCGGTCGCCGACCAGACCTACCACTGGGGACTGCTCGACCGCGAAATTTACCTCGCCGTATGGATCGTGACCTTCTCCCTGCTGGGTCTCTACCTACTCGGCAAAATCAAATTCGCCCATGACAGCGAAATGCCCTACCTCGGCGTAGGCCGCCTGGCACTGGCAATTATCACCTTCTCGTTCGTCGTCTACCTCGTCCCCGGCATGTGGGGCGCCCCGCTCAAGGGTCTTTCGGGCTACCTGCCGCCCCTGCACACGCAGGACTTCGTACTCGGACAGGAGGGTCCGGCCTCAACAACTCCGGGCGGCGATGCGCGCATGCTGCTGACCGTCGACGGCAAGAAACCCAAATACAGCGACTTCCTTCACCTGCCGCACAACCTCGAAGGATTTTTCGACCTGAAAGAAGCCGAGGCGTACGCCGCGAAGGTCGGCAAACCCCTCTTCATCGACTTCACGGGCCACGGATGCGTCAACTGCCGCGAAATGGAGGCCCGCGTATGGTCCGACCCGCAGGTGTTGGACATCCTGCGGAACGACTACGTGATCGTGGCGCTCTACTCCGATGACAAGAAGGTGCTGCCCGAAAGCGACTGGGTAACCACCGACTCGGGGAAAGTGCTGAAAAGCCTCGGCAAGATCAACTCCTACTTCGCCCTGAAGACTTTCGGGGTCAACGCCCAGCCCTACTACGTATTGCAGGGCCGCAACGGGAGAGAGCTCGTGCCGCCCCGCGGCTACGACCTCAACGTACAGGGATTCATCGATTTCCTCCGCAGCGGCGTCGAAGCGTACAACAAACAGCAATAGGAAGCCTCTTTCCACGAAAAAGCCTGCGACCGCAATGGATCGCAGGCTTTTTCGTCAATTCCGGCAGAATCAGTCCGAAAACTCGTCGAACATCCGCGTGCTGAGGTATTTTTCAGCCCGGTCGGGGAAGACTACCACGATGTTGCCCTGCTCGATTTTCTGCGCCGTACGCACGGCGGCCAACATCGCAGCACCGCTGCTCATGCCGGCGAAAATCGCCTCCTTCTTAATAATCTCCCGGGCCATGGCAATCGCCTCCTCGCTCTCGATCATCTCCTGCACGTCGATCTGCGAGGGATCGTAGATATCGGGCACGATGGCTTCCTCCATATTCTTGAGTCCCTGGATGTAGTGGCCGCGGATCGGCTGTGCGCAGACGACCTTGATGTCGGGCTTCATCACTTTGAGGAAGCGCGAAAGGCCCATCAGCGTTCCCGACGTTCCGATGGCACACACGAGGTAATCGATATGACCGCCCGTCTGCTGCCAGATTTCCAGCGCCGTCGACTGGTAGTGCGCCAGGTAGTTGCTGGCATTGGCAAACTGGTCGGGCATGAAATAGTTGTCGGGATCGTCGGCCACCTTCTTCCGCGCAAGGCGTATTGCTCCGTCGGTCCCCTCCTCGGCAGGCGTCAGGATCACCTTCGCCCCGTAGGAGCGGATAATCTTCCGCCGTTCGATCGACACCGCCTCGCTCATCACGATCTCCACGGGATAACCCTTGACGATCCCCACGATGGCCAGGCCGATGCCCGTATTGCCCGACGTGGGTTCGATGATGGTCTTCCCGGGCGTCAGGCGGCCGTCCTGCTCGGCGGCTTCGATCATCCGGAGCGCAATGCGATCCTTGATGCTCCCCGTAGGATTGAAGCCTTCGAGTTTGGCAAAGATTTTAACTTTCGGATTGGGGCACAGCCGATTGATCCGTACCATCGGGGTTGTACCGATGGTCCCCAGAATATTTTTTTTAACCATAATAGCCTCTCATTTAACCGCGTAAAGATAATCATTTTCCGGAAATAACAGAAAAATCCCGGAGCATCCTCTCATTACGATGCACAGCATAAACGAAACGCCTGCACAATGAATGTGCAGGCGTCCGGTACATACATGCCCGAAAGGAGCGGATTACTTCTCCTTCCCGGTTCCGGCAAACGCCGATTCGATCTCCCGCTCCTTTTGCTGGCGCTCTTTGGCCGTAGGAGCCTTGCCCTCGCTGACCAGTTCGTCGATGTTACGTTCGAAATTCTGCTCACAAGGGTCACAAACAGTGTTTTTGTCCTCTTTCATATGCTTCGTATTATGCATTTCAAACCCCTTTGCTGCAAATAGTGCGCCGCAGCATGCAATTTTATCAGACCTTTTACAGGCTGTTCCTGCCAGTTCTCCCGGCAACAATTTGTCCGCCGGCAAAATTTCACTATCTTTATACAAATCCGACGCAACCCATGAAAATCGAAAAATCAACGCTCCCCGCAGACTCCATTCTCGCACAATACCGGGATGTGAATTACAGCGACTGTTTCCGCACCTGCCTTCCGGAACCGATAACGGCCAGCCCCGACGACCTGATGGGCGCATTCTGGACAACGAAACCCGGTTGGCTGCGACTGCTCTTCAAAATCCGGGACCTGCTGGTCAGGCCCTTCGGCCTAAAAACCGGAGACGACGGAGATTCCGAAGAACTAAAGTCGACCATCAGGAGCGGCGGAAGTTACCGCTTTATGTCCGTCGTCGGGAAAACACCCCACGAAACAGTCATCGCCCTCGACGATAAACACCTCAAAGCCTGGTTTTCGGTCCATATCGAAGACCGCTGCATCAGCCTGAGTACCCTGGTCCGGTATCACAACAAACTAGGTGTCGCCTACTTCACCCTGATCCGTCCGTTCCACAACATCGTCGTGAAATCCTTGTTCCGGCAGGTGATGCGGGCGTAAGGATATTAGTTATTTCATACCCCGAATTCTCCGCCTGGTCAATAAAAATCAGAAATTCAAATCTTCGACGAAATATAATCTGTTTTTTAGAACCGGATTATGGAGAAATCCGCTATTTTTGAAATGTCAACTACACAAAGCATCCGATGAAATTCCAACCGCCGGTCGAAGAGCGCAGCAATGAAGAACTTATAGGAATTGCCAATTCGACGACCGAATACTGGCAACAGGAGATAATCGACCAGTCGCGCAAAGAACTCGACCGCCGGGGCGTATCCAAGGAAGAAGAATCGGCCCTGCTAGCCAAATGGGCTGAAGAATCCCGACAATACGAAGCCGAACAGGCAAAATGGCTGGAACAAAATGCCACCGAACAATATAAGCTACATGAAAAATTGTTCATCCTCCTGCTCGGACCGCTTATCCTAATCGGGAGATCCATCTACGGAGCATCCCTGTCCGAACTGAAAGCCGGAAACTACAAATTGAAATACCGGCAGCGTTGGCTGCTCCTGTTATCGGGGGTGGGTCTCTGGATCATTGCACTCAACGTCCTCGAAATGATTCTCGAATACACAGAATCATCCTAAATCGGCCTTTCGAGAAACAATGCGGCAACAGGAAAAGCAAAAACATATAACCAATTTCAAAAAGTGGCCCGATTGTTCTATGAATTAGGAATCCCACCAATATGAAAAAAGCCCTATTCATCGCAGCAACACTGTACCTTCTGACTTCATGCGGGCAGCAACGCCATCCAACAGAAAATACAGAGTCCGCACAAGTCTCACGACTGGAGCAGATCGTTCTCCAGTTCATGCCCTGTTTCAGTTCACCGTCCATTTTGATTTGGGATGCCCGGAATTCCGATATTATTTTTCAGAATATAAGCATCCTGCACAAATCGTATAACAAAGAGGAAATAATTGCCGAGAACTCAATCAGGGATTACGATTATAGACCGCAAAGTCTTTATTGCAAGGCCGATTCTGCTTCGGCAGCCTTCATTCGTGACTCTTTGATTCTTTCGCCCGAAGACTTTGAAGACAACATGCCCCAAATTGAAGACGGAATGTCCATCCGGATAACAGGAATTTATAGCGACGGAACCCTTTTGAGCGGGGAGTTTAATACACCCAATGAGAATCAAGCTTCGTTATGCTATCTTCTACTCCATATTGCGGCGCAAAACCAAGCCGATTCATTGAGCAATGAATACCTAAAGTACATTCGTAAATACTTTGACCGGAAAGCAACCAAAATAGAGCGATTCAAGACCAGATAGCTCCAAAAAAACGGATAATTCTTTCGAATTGTCCGTTTTGGTAGCGGGAGGAGGACTCGAACCTCCGACCTTCGGGTTATGAGCCCGACGAGCTGCCAACTGCTCCATCCCGCGATATGTCTTCAGATTAGGATCTATCGCTTTTGCGTGTGCAAAGATAAGGCAAAAATCCGGATTATGCAAATATTTCTGGTCCGGACCCTGTCGAACATACCCTATCCGTCTCGCTGTCAGCCGCAAAAAAATTATTTTTTATATTTCTCGCACGTCATTTCCATCCGGAACTTCTGATAATCGTCCCCGGAAACGAATCCGTTGCTATTGAAAATATATTCACCTCCCGGCGAGGAGACAAGCATCCGTTCATCGTCATTTTCAACGAACGTAACCTCCCGGATATCCAACTCGACCGGCTCCATCCGGTTTCCGCGCTGCACGGTCATCTGCAACCGGCCTGCTTCGATCCGGATGTCGCCCTCGATTTTCGGCCCGCCGAGCATCCTCCGGGATGCCGCATAGGCAAAACCAGCAACCACCACGCAGAAAACCACAAACAAATAGGGGCGCATCTCCGGCGAGAAAAAACGAAAGATACTGCGATCGGAATCGGCATATACATAATCGACCGCCAAATATACCGCCCATGAAGCCGGTATTCCGTAGCAAACCAGATTGACCGTCCGCTTCAGGTTGCAGTTTCCATACTTGTAGCATCCCATAATCAGCAGATATTAGATGCGACGATCTCCGCCAGGTCACGGATTTCACCCTTCGTGCCGCGGCCGATGGCCTTCTTGCAGAGCGGGCAGGCCGTAACGATCACCTCGGCGCCCGTAGCGTCGAGTTCCGCGGCAACCGACTGCGCAATCCGCACCTGCTGGCCGTCGGAAATAGCCGTATTGGCCACCGAGGACCCGCAGCAAAGGGCGTTCTCACGCGTCGAAGCGGGTTCCAGCAACTCGCCCACGGCTTCGATCACCGCACGCGGTTCGTCGTAGATGCCGCTGCCACGTCCCAGTTCGCAAGGGTCGTGATAGGTAAAACGCGTAGTGCCGTGCGTCAGCGCAAGACGCCCGGCGCGAATCAGCCGCAGGATGTATTCCGAATGGTGCAGGATCTCGATACCCGGCAGGTCGTAATCCTCGCGGAAAACCTTGAGGCAGATCGGACACGAGGTCACGAGCGTCGTTATGCCGTGCTTACGGAACAGTTCGGCATTGTATTTCATCATTTTGCGCGCCGAATCGGTCTCGCCCGCAAGTTTCAGCGGCCGGCCGCAGCAGACACCGCCTTCGCGGTCGGCCCACCAGACCTCCTCGCCCGCAGCCTCGAAGATCGTGGACATCGCCGACATCGTACGCGGAGTCAGCAGGGTCATGCAGCCTGCAAAGTACCCCACCTTGCCTTCGCCCTGCGAACGGTCCAGTCCCTTGAAATAGCCGTAGCGGCGTTCGTCGGGGACATTGCGCATCTTGTCGCGCGAATTGATACGGAGCGTATTGAGGTCGATGTCGACGGGGCATTTCTCGGCGCAGCGGCCGCACATCAGGCAATTATCGGCCGTCTGGAGGCGCAGCATGTTGTAGCGGCGGTCGCGCAGGAAGTAAACCGACTGCACGTCGTTGATCCCGAGCACGCTTTGCAACTGGCAAGGGTCGATGCAAATGCCGCAGCGCGAGCAGGCCTCGACCTGGAAATTATCGTAAGAGGACTCCTTCTCACCCGAGCGCAATTTGTAATGGCGCAGGAAAATAAGAGGTATCTCCGTAAAAATATGCATGTAACGCGAGAACGGCAGCGCCACGAAGAACACCCCGAGACACGACGAGTAGAACCACCATGCCACGGCTTCGAGGTTCATCAGCGGCATCACGCCGATATGCCCGGCCATCCATGACCCGAGGCTTCCGGTGAGGAATCCGCCGCCGCCGTAGAGCGCGCACGTGGCGCTTTCAGCCACCAGACGCGCCGGAAATATGAACCACAGCGCCGAAAGAGCCACCCTGTCGCCCAGGACATGTTTCGTCGTGCGGCGCATACCCATTGCCCGGGAGTAGAAACGCTTTCCCCAGGCCAGCGCCACGCCCGAAAGGACAAGCAGCAGCAGCAGGTCCATCACGAAATCGAAGAAGGGTTTGTGCTCCAGGCCCGTAGCGAAATACTTGAAAAAGACGTGCCCCTGCAACGGCACATAACGGAAACCGAGATAAGATATGGTCTCGATCCACCCCACGGCAATCAGCAGGAACCAACCGAAGGCCAGCGACATGTGCATGTAGCCCAGCAGCGGATTGACCTTGAAGATGCGGCGGTGGAGCAGCGATTCGCTCACCACCTCCCACGCCGCCGCAAAGGTGCGGCGCGTCGGCAGCCCGAACAGGATGCGTTTCTTATCGGCGCGGGGCAGGCGGTAGAGCCACGAACCCCACTTCCACGCCAGGATGGCGAACATCACCGCGGCGCCGATTATGAACGGTATGCAGAATGGTGCGTAGAAAGTCATCGTCAGAAATCCCCCAGTTTACGTTTGATAAGCATTACCACGCCGCGCGTATTGATGCCGCGCGGGCAAACCAGCCGGCATTTGCCGCACAGCATGCACTTGTTCATCTCTTCGTAGGCCCCCTGGTATTCGCCGCGGCGCACCAGCGTGTGCACCTTGCGGAAGTTGAACTCCGTGAGGTTGCCCGCCGTACAGACCGCCGTACAGGCCCCGCATCCGATGCAGGCCTGCAACTCGGGCATCTCGTGCAGAATCTCGTCGCTCTTGCGCAGGTTGTTGCGGTCGATGTCGATGGCCCGGGGCTTCGAGATGGTATATCCGAAATTGATTGCCGCCATACTATGCCCCCACGTATTTGGCCGCAGCGTCAGCCGCAACGATCCCCTCATTCAGCGATTCGCCGATATTCTTGGGCGCGGAGATGGTTCCGGCATAGAAAATACCGTCGACATTGCTCTTCACATTGCCCAGGAACATATCACGCGGGGCCATGAAACCGCTCGCGGCGCGCTTAAGCCCGGCCCCTTCGGCAAACGCCTCGTTGTCGTCGTTGGCGCGCATGCCCACGATCAGAATCAGCATATCAACGCTCATGCGCAGGGGACGGCCCGTCAGCGTATCCTCGGCCTTGATCTGCACCCGTCCGTCGATCATCGGACTGGCCTCGGAAATTCGCCCGCGCAGGAAGTGGATGTTATACTTCTGCTGCGCTTCGCGGTACATCTCCTCGTAACCGGGACCGAACATGCGGATATCCATGTAAAAGTTGAAAACGTCGGCCTCGGGAAAGAGCTGCTTCATCTCCATCGCCTGCTTCACGCCCGTGATGCAGCACACCTTCGAGCAGTGCTGCTGGCAGACCTTCTCGTCGCGCGAACCCACACAATGAAGGAAAGCAATCCGTTTGGGACGCGAACCGTCGGACTTGGCCACGCGGCCCTCGTTGAGCATCCGCTCGATATCGACCGTCGTGAAGACGTTGTCGTAGATGCCGTAACCGTACTCCTCCTTGACCGAGGCGTCGAAAAGCGTGAATCCGCTGGCCACGACCACCGAGTCGCACGGCAGCGTCCGGCCATCGGCGAGCGTCACGGAGTTTTTCGAAAACCCTTTGACTTCCGTCGAGGTCAGGACCTCGATACCGCTCTCGTTGATCCTGCGGCGCAGTTCGGTCAGCACCTCCTGTGCGGGCGTAAACGACGGGAACAGCACGTGCCAGCCCCGGAGTTTGCCGCCCAGTTCGGCCTCCTTCTCGATGATGACGGGCTCGACGCCCTGGTCCGCGAGGCGCAGGGCCGTCTGCATGCCTGCAACGCCGCCGCCTATGATTATAACCTTCTTCTTCATTACTCTCTGATGTCGTAAATGGTATCCGTCGGGCAGCAGTTGACGACTGCCGACGCAGGTTTTCCGATATATTTTCCATTGCGGCCGAGGTATTTGGCCGCGGGGTCGTATTCGACGCCCATCTTGTCGAGCAGGGGCTCCACATCGACCTGGTGCATCTGCATACCCAGTTCCCAGGGATCGTAACCCAGCACCAGCCCGGCCATCTCCTCATAGGTGAGCACCGGGATTCCGTGGCCGTTCTGGCCGTAGGTCGTACCCTCCATCTCGGCGATGGTATACTGCCACTTGTCGAGGAACATCGCACAGCCCGGGCAGTTGGCCACGATGAAATCGGGCTTGTAAGGGGCCATGCTCTCCAGTTTCTTGTGCGAGTTGGCGATCGAATAACCGCGGTTGGCCTGCACGAGGTAGTTGCGGAAACCGAATCCGCAGCAATGCCGGCGTTCGGGATAGTCGACGCACTCGCCGCCCCACGACTCGACCATGCCGGCCAATACATAGGGAAATTCCGAGCCTCCGATACCCGATTTCGGGAATATCTTGGCATAGTGGCAGCCGATGTGCTCGACGACCTTCAACGGCTCGCCCGTCGCTGCGTTGACCAGTCGTTTTTTGGCTTTCGCTGCGATCTCCTCTCGGAAATGGAACACGATGTCGGAGGTATGGGCCAGGCTGGACGGTTTCCTGAACTCGCGTTTGGTAGCTTTATAGAGGTTCTCACGCGCCTTCTCTTCCGTCTCGGGAAACTCGTGCCACGTGGCCAGAATTTCCGAATAGACGCCGAACGAGGTGATGCACGACGACACGAGGTTTTCATACCCCGCTTCGGTCATCAGCGCGAACTGGCGCGCCACGACGGTCATGATGGTCTCCAGCGGCACGATGTCCGAATGGTAACCGATGCCCGTGCACGAGGAGTGCAGCGGATCGTCCGTCAGGTCCTTGCCCAGGTCGTTGCGCAGCATGTCGATAAACAACTTCTCGCTGCCCGGGAAAAAATTCTGCCGGATGCAGCTTCGCGCATAATAATAATGGTCGTCGGCGATCTCCTTCTGGTAATCCTGCCAACTTTTTCGCTTCATAGTCATCTTTTAGTAATGCTCGTTACTGTTACTGAGGAAGACATCCATCATGTACTTCTGGTCGGCTCCCTCTTCGTAACCCAGTTCGCGGGCCTTGCGGTCGGAGTGCTGTTCGATCGTGTCGAACATCTCGCTGCCGCCGCTGACCTTGAATATCTCGTTGATTTCCGAAAGCGACTGCTCGTCCAGGCGGCGCAGGGCCCCGGCGCCGTGGCGCATGTAAACGGGCGTGAACTGGCCGTAAATCTCCTTGTCGTTGTCGTAAATCCACTGCCAGACGGTTCCCTGCTCGGGGTGCAGTTCAGGCTTGACGAGCCGCGGCACGATGCAGTAACCCGTGCGGAGGATATTCTCGCCGATGATGCGCTTCAGCGCCAACTGTTGACGGCCCTTCTCGCTCTCGACGAAAAACCCAAGTTTCTGCGACAACGTGCGCAGCGCCTGGATCACATAACCCGGCGTATTGCCCCGCGGGCAGCGCGGACGGCACGACATACACTCGCCGCAATACCAGATCGTATCGCTCTTGAGCAACTCTTCGATGGCCTCGTCGTCGCGCGTCTGGACAATCGAGACAATCTGCCGGGGGTCGTAATTATAGAACTCGGCCGCCGGGCAGACACCCGTACAGACACCGCAGTTCATGCACGATTGAAGGCCCTCCTTCATCCGCACATCCTCCATGAGCATATCGAAATACTTGGTAGTCATAGATTCATTTTTTTTGAGGTTTTCCGCACCAGCCGTTCCATATCGTCGCCCCCTGCCCTCGCAGGGAAAGGCTTGCCGCACGCGGCCGGACCGCGGACAGGACGGAAACGGAAGGCACAAAAAAACCTTTGCAGTGCAAAGGTAGGGAATCCGGCCGAGCCGGGAAGTAGTATAAATACCTAATTTGCCCCGCACGACGGCGGGAACCGGGGAGGGAAGTTCCGAAACAAGCCCCGGAACAAGCGGCACGGGAGGCTCCGGACGCTTACTGCCGCTCCCAGGTCTCGAAAGCAAAGGGCCAGGGATAATCCTTGCCGCAGGGGAACGATTCCGAGGCCACGAGCCGCCACTCCCGTTCGTCCCACTCCGGGAAGCGCGTATCGCCCTCATAGGCATGGAAAACGCGCGTCAGGTAGAACCGCCGGGCCAGCGGCAGAGCTTCGGCGTAGATTTGCGCCCCGCCGATCACGAAAACCTCCTCGCCGGCCGGAAACAGCGCCACGGCCTCCTCCAGCGAATGCACCACCGTGCAGCCCGCAATTTCGACCGCCTGCCGCGTAATCACGACATTCGTTCGGTTGGGAAGCGGACGCCCGAGCGATTCGTAGGTCTTCCGGCCCATAATCACGGCATGGCCCGTCGTCGTGGTCTTGAAATGCTTCAGGTCCTCGGAAATATGCCACAACAGGGCATTCTTATCGCCGATAACGCCGTTCTCGGCAACGGCAACGATGATTGAGATCATAATTCGAACAAGTCCGTAATGCGTTCTCCGCAGTTCAGGTAATATGCCTGCCATCCCTGGCTGCGGGCCGCAGAGACGTTGGCTTGGTTGTCGTCGATAAACAGGAGTTTTCCGGCAGACAGCCCGATCTCCCGGGCGACGTGACGGTAGATCTCGGGATCGGGTTTACGCAGGTGTAATTCGTCCGAATAGAAGCAGCGCACGAACAGGTCGTCGAACCGTCCCCCGAACTGCTTGCCGAACAACTCCCGAAAATAAACGCGATGCGGCAGGTTCGTATTGCTCAGCAGGTAGACCGGACAATGTCGCCCCAGTTCCCGGATCAACGCCACACGGCGCTCGTCGAAGGGCAGCAGCATTGCGTTCCAGGCGTCCCGTACCGAAGCGTCGCTGACAGCCCCTGCGGCGGGATACTCGCTGCGAAACGCCCGGATAAATCCGGCCCAGTCGAGCAAGCCCAGTTCGAGATCGCAGAAAACCGACGCTTTGCCGGCCACAATATCCTGCACATCGATCGTCGCAGCGCTCAACCGGCTCAACGCCGCGAGGGAGCGCTCGATATCGATATCGAGGACGACACCTCCCAGATCGAAAACAAGGGCTTCGACGCTTTCGGGCAAAACAGCCGGAATCGAAATCTTCATCTATCGGAATGTTAAAATGACATCGGGGCCTTGATCGCAGGCCACGGGTCGTAGCCTTCGAGCGTGAAATCTTCGTAACGGAAATCGAAAACCGATTTCACATCGGGATTCAACCGTAGCCGCGGCAGCGGACGCGGCGTGCGTGCAAGCTGCTCGTCGACCTGCTCCAGGTGATTCAGGTAGAGGTGCGTGTCGCCCAGCGTATGGATGAACTCGCCGGGCTGCAAACCGCATACCTGGGCCATTATTGCGGTCAGCAGGGCGTAGGAGGCGATGTTGAACGGCACTCCGAGGAATGTATCGGCGCTGCGCTGGTACAACTGGCACGACAGCCGCCCTTCGGCCACATAGAACTGAAACAGCACATGACACGGCGGCAGGGCCATCTCTTCGATTTCGGCGACGTTCCACGCCGAGACGATGATTCGGCGCGATTCGGGATTACGGCGGATCAGGTCGACCGCCTGGGCAATCTGATCGACGAAACCGCCGTCGGGCCTGGGCCACGAACGCCACTGGTAACCGTAGACGTGGTTCAGATCACCGAAGCGGTAACCCTCAACGGGCGACTCGACGCCCGCCGCCGAAAGAAAGGTCTCCCGGTCGACGGGCAGCACCCCGTGGCGCACACACAATTCGTTGTAATAACGGTAAGCGTCGTTGTCCCAGATGTGGACGCCGTTGTCGACAAGGTATTTGATATTGGTCTCCCCTTTCAAAAACCACAACAGTTCGTGGATCACGCCTTTGAGGAAAACCTTCTTGGTCGTCAGCAGCGGGAACCCGGCTCCCAGGTCGAAGCGCATCTGGTGACCGAAAATCCCTTTGGTCCCGGTTCCGGTGCGGTCGCCCCGCACGACGCCTTCTTCCTTGATCCGGCGCAGCAAATCGAGGTATTGTTTCATGGTCTAAATCGATAGGATCGTTATTTGTTATTCCCCGTTCCCCGGGAAAGTCGTTTGAATACCGCCCCAAACAGCACCCGGCCGGGTTTTATCTCGTATACATTTTCAACGTCAGCTCCCCCGTCCCGTCGAGCACCGCATAGGATGGATTTTCAGCCCAGCAACCGAGGTTCACCACGTGCAGCCGCCCGTCGCGGTAGTCGCGCGGGAAATGCATGTGCCCGAAGACGAAGTGATCGACTTCGTGCGTCTCGGCGTATTCGCGGGCATATGCGATCAGCGGCTCGGTATGCGGCTCGCCGCAAGGCCCCGTATAGGGTTCGGTCATCATGGTTCCGCGGGCCGACTCTGCGTTGTGTCCTTTGCGCGATTTGCCGCTCCACCAGGAGCCGAAGCGCAGTGCCCAGTCGGGGTGTACGCCCCACGAAAAGAGCCATTTCAGCGTCCGCGAACGGAATATGCGGTTCAGGAGTTTGAGCATCGGCATGCCGTCGATGTTCATGTTGTCGCCGTGGGCGATAAAGATTTTTTTACCGGAAAGGGTCAGGACCTGCGGGGAAGTATAGATTTCGAGCCCGCATTCGCGCGTGAGGTAGTCGCCGACCCACATATCGTGGTTACCCGTGAAGAAGACCACCCTTACACCCCGGTCGGTCAGCTCGGCCAGTTTGCCCAGCGTCCGCACGAAGCCCTTGGGGACCACGCGGCGGTATTCGAACCAGAAGTCAAAGATATCCCCGACCAGAAAAATCGCCTCCGCATCCCGGGCCGCAGCGTCGAGCCATGCGACGAAACGCCGTTCGACCGCCCGCGCAGACTTGTCGTCACCCGCCCCCAAATGTATGTCGGATGCGAAATAATACATTATTTGGTCAGTTCATCCAGTTTTGCTTCGAGACTCTTGCCGTAGATGTTCTTGGCCACGATCGTGCCCTCCTTGTCGATCAGGAAGTTCGCCGGAAGCCGCTGTACATTGTAGAGACCCAGCGCCACGGAAGCGCGCCCGCGCAGGTCGCTGACCGAAACCCAGGGCAGTTGCTGCTCCTGCACGGCCGTGATCCACAGGGGCTTCGACGTATCGACAGCCACCTGATAAACCTCGAATCCGACGGGGGCGTCGGTGTATTTCTTATACACCTCCTTCAGGTCTGCGTTCAGCGCGTTGCTCGTCCCGAGTTCCGCGGACCAGAAGTCCAGCAGCACGACCTTCCCGGCCAGCGACGAGAGTTTGATCTTCTTGCCGTAAATATCGGTCATCTCGATATCCGGATGGCGGGCTTCGGTGATCTGCGAGGAGAGGCTGATGCGCGCGTCCATACGGGCGATCTCGGCCAGCAGCGACTGCAGGTAAGGCGACTCGGGATAGGTCTCTTCGAGAGCCTCGGCAACGGTACGGTAGTAGACCACGTCGCTGTCGCCGTTGAAGAGGTATGTATCGCCCGGAAGCCGCTGATAGAGGGCGTAAACTGCCGCCAGCGACGACTTGTGCTCGATGATGAACCGCAACTGCTCGCGGCGGATGCGGTAGTATTCGGCCGTGTACTCCTTGATCAACGTCTTACGCTCCTCCTCCGAAAGGTTCGTGCGCGCAAACTGCATGCCCATGTTCTCCAACTGTTGGGCCCCGGTGACGAAAGCCTGGTAGAACTGGCGCAGCAACTCCGACTCGGCGGAACCCTCCACCGTGTAGTTGCGGATAATGCTGCCCACGGAACTGACCGTCACCCGGTCGCCGCCGGCGATAAGCAGCGGGATACGCTCACCGTCGTAGATCACATTATATAAGGAGGGATTTTTCGCTACACCCGTAAGTTCCATGCGGTAACTGCCGTCCGCGGCCAATGCCGCCGAGTCCACGACCGACTGAGTCAGCGGCAGAACCTGCTCCAGATAGATATTTTTCGCGTCGCCGCCGACAAAGCGGCCCGAAATCCTCACTTTCGACGACTGGCAGCCGCACATCAGGGCAGCGGTCGTAAGCGTTACGAAAAGCGTTTGCTTGTTCATTTACTATCGTTTTCGCGGTTAATGGAGAACAAAGATAATACAAACCGGGTGGAGTGCCAAATTTATTTTGAGCGCCCCGGGGTACTGTTTATCTTTGTAAAGATAATGATTTTCCGCATATGCGCACCATTTATTTCGACGAATTACGGTGCTGTCCGTTGTTTTTCGTGAAATTGCGGTACGGTTGCTGATTACGGTTTTTCTGCTGCCGCTGCTGCTGATGAGGCTGGCGGTGCTGCTGTGCGCCCTTCTGGGGACGCGCCGAAAAGGGCTGTTTATAGTCGCTTCGGAGATTATTTAAGGCCACTTCGTCGATTTGGATAGTGCCGCCGGACATTCGTTTGATGTCTTTTACGATCACTTCGTTGTTGGGGTGCTCCTGGTTGTATTCGTAACTCTTCGTGCGCATGTAGCGGGCCAGGTTGTCGACCGTCCGGGCAACGGCCTGCGGATTGCGTTCGCCGGCAAGATTATGAATCATCCGCTCGACGTATTTGCCGTAATGTTTATAGGTGATACGCCCCTGCGAATAGGGCATCCGGCGGGGTGAAACGGTCAGTTCCTGACGCGACGGCTGGGGATAGGGAGAGTCCACATCCAGCTGGAAATCAGACATAATAAAGAGGTGATCCCAGAGTTTGTGGGTAAAGTCGGCCGTATCGCGCAACAGGGGGTTCAGGTTGCCCATCACGGCAATCACGGCCCGGGCCTGGCGGTTGCGCTCGCGGCGGTCTTCGATCTCCAGCAGCGAGTCGATCATCTCCTGGATATGGCGCCCGTATTCGGGCAGGTACAACTTGCGTCGTGTGTAATTATAATTCTTCTTCATATTGTATTTGCGGTCCGGCGCACTGTTGCAATTCGTCCGCCGAAGCCTCCGGCAGGGCCATTGCGATAGACCTGTTCAAGACGTTTTTCCGGGTTTTCCGCACCTCGTGGCCGGACCAGCCGAAATTGGTTTTACACCGCAGAATGCCCTAACTTTGGGACACGGGCAGTGTAAAACCGGGTGTGAATAAACCGGAATCTTCCGGCCTTCACCAAGGCTTCACCTGCTTAAGTCGGTGTTTTTCACCGGCAAAATTACGTAAAATTTCAGGAAAAACAAGCTATGGCAAAGGTTTTAATTCTGGACCAATCAAAAAGTGTGCGAAACATTCTGCGCGAACGGTTGGAGTATGAAGGTTTTTCGACGGAAGCCGTCGAGAACGAGGCTGCGGCCTCGGTGTTGTGTGAAAAGATTCCGTTCGACGTGATCCTGTCCGATACGGAATGCAAAGTCCCGGACGCAGGCATACCGTTCATAGCGCTTTCGTCCGACACCTCGATCGATACCGCGCTCCAGGCCGTACGCAACGGCGCGCAGGATTTCCTCACCAAACCCATCGACATGAACCGGCTGCTGCAATCGCTGCACCGTACCATCGACAACCCCGCACCCGCACAGGCAGCCCCTCAACAGGCTCCCGCAAGGCGCAGCCGCCGCGCACACCCCTCGCAGGCGGAACAGATCATCGGCATCTCGCCCGAAATCGAACATGTCCGCCGGCTGATCGACAAGGTGGCCCCGTGCGAGGCCCGCGTGCTGATCACGGGCGAAAACGGCACGGGCAAAGAGCTCGTGGCCCGCTGGCTCCATGCCAAGAGCGTCCGTGCCGCGGCCCCGTTCGTCGAGGTCAACTGTGCGGCCATCCCTTCGGAGCTGATCGAGAGCGAACTCTTCGGCCACGAGCGCGGAGCCTTCACCTCAGCCGTCAAACAGCGCAAAGGCAAGTTCGAGCAGGCCGACGGCGGCACACTCTTCATGGACGAAATCGGCGACATGTCGCTGGCGGCGCAGGCCAAAGTCCTGCGGGCCCTGCAGGAGAGCCGCATCAGCCGCGTGGGCAGCGACAAGGACATCGAAGTCAACGTGCGGGTGGTGGCGGCCACGAACAAGAACCTCCGCGAGGAGATCCAGAAGGGCAACTTCCGCGAGGACCTCTACCACCGCCTGGCAGTGATCGTGGTGCGGGTTCCGCCGCTGCGCGAACACGCCGGGGACATCCCGGCGCTCGTCGACCACTTCATCCGCACGATTGCGGCCGAATACGACTCCGCGCCGAAGCAGATCGACGCCGAAGCGCTGGCGGCCCTGCAACGGATGCAGTGGAGCGGCAATATCCGCGAACTGAGAAACGTCATCGAGCGGCTGATCATCCTCTCCGGGGAGCGCATCACAGCCCAGGACGTGAAAGAGTACTGCTGATCAGAACTGAAACCCGATTTGCAGCAGGAGCGAGCCGTGACTCAGCTTTTCAGCGAACTGTGCCGAGAAATAAGGCCCGTCGTAGCTGCGGAGCCGTTCCAGCTTCTGCAATTCGTAACCCGCAGCGACAAATATCCGCCGCCCGCCGCACAACGCATACAGCACACCGACGGCGGGACTCAACAAAAAACCGCCCTTCGCCTCTTTCTGCGGAGCAAAAGCATATCCGGCGGCGCCCCCGGCATAGGGCGTGAAGCGGCGGGGCCGCAGGAGCAGCAGCCGCGTTTCGGCGTAGAGCGGAATCAAGGTCTTCTCATAACGGGAAATCCCCGTTCCGGCGCCCGTCCAAAAACGGGCGCTTATTTTATAATACCCCGCCGCACGCCACACGAAGGGCGTCGAAGCAGGTTCGTTCAGGGCAATGCCCACACCCAGGGCTGTCGAGTAAGCGAAGCGCGACTCGGACTGTCCCGAGGCGGTCACGGCAGCAAGCACCGCCGCCAGCAGGAAAACAGCGCTTTTCATCGGATGCAGACGGTGATGCGTTTCACGATGCGGAGCGCCGTCGTCAGTCCCGAAAGGTCATCGTAAACCGCCCCGCAACTGCCATCGGGACTGCTGTGTCCCAACAATACGGCTTCGAACTCCCGTTCGCCCGACGACAGGTCGACCTCCGCGGCATAGACCAGCGCAGGCTGTCCGCTGCCGTTTTTCCCGCCCGAATAGCCGGGGTCGCCTTTCCGGGCCGACGCAGGATAAGCCTCGTTGAAATCGGTCGAGTGGTTGACCTCGACCTTCACCACAAAATGTGTCAACCCTTCGGCAGGCGACAGTTTCAGGTCGAACGAACCGCGCGGCGTAGCTCCCGAAATACCGTCGGTCAGCGGCTTGTCCTTCGTCGGCAGGTAAAGCCCGTCGGCGTACCGTACACCCCGGGCGTGACACCAATGGGGCAAAGCCTCTGCACGGCGGCTGCCCCCGGCCATGGTCCACGACTGGGTGGCGATCTTGTGGCTTACGTAGACCGTCGCGAGATAAGTGCCCGCCGTGTCTTCCACCCACACCGCAACCTGCGGCGCATTTTTCTTTTTCATCCCCATGAACAGCGGATAGTCGTGCAGCCACGCATCTCCCTGCTCGACGACCACTTTCAGGCTTCCCTGCTCGTACCCGACCAGTTCCTTGTCGCACCCGGCGAACAACACCAAAGGCAAAATCCATCCTAATCCCATTTTTCGCATCGTTTTAATTCGTTTATAACATGTTACCAATAAGTAACATTTCCGTCAAAAAAAAGCCGCACCGACGGCTACGATTTCAGGATCGCATCGACAAGCCGGTCTATCCCCTGTCCGATCCGCTCCCAGCCTGCATCTTCCTGCAACGAAATGCCGTTGTAAACGGGACAGAACTCCCCGAGCAAGACCAGGTAGGTCACCGACGCCGACAGCAGCGAAGCCAGCGGGGCTATCTGCTCTTCCGGATGGCCCGTCACGACGCAAACCCGGTGGATCAACTCCCGCCCGACCTGCTCGCGCTGTTCGCGCAGGCGCACGATCAGCTCGTTATCCGACGACAATTCCCACCTATACAACCGTTTCAGCGTCGCATCCCCGCGGAGCCGTGCAATCTGCTCCCGGAACGTCCGCTTCAGGAACTCCGGCAACTCCCCGCGGTCCGGAAGGTCCTGCGGAAAATTCAGCCACAGGTCGTAACGCCGGATATAGGCCGCCAGCAAGCCCTCCACCGAACCGAAATAGCGATACACCAGAATCTTGGAAACGCCCGACCGGGCGGCAACCGCGTTGACCCCGATCTTCTCGAACCCGCTCTCCCGGACCAGTTCGCCCACCGTATCGACCAAACGCCGTTCGGTCGCTTCCCGGTCGCGCTCTGCTGTTATTTTTCGGCTTGTTACCATTCGGGAACAAATATAAGGCGCAAAAACGGATTCTGCAAATTTTTCCGGATTTTATAGCAATTCCAACAGTTCGTCAGGACGGTCGACCAGATGCCGCGCCCCGGCTGCGACGAGCTCCTCCCGGTCGCGAAAACCCCACGTCACCCCTGCCGAGCGCACTCCGGCAGCCGCCGCAGTTTCGATATCCACACCCGAATCACCGACGTACAGCACGCGTTCTTTGGCCGTACCCGTCAGCGCGAGAATTTCCTCAACGACTGCCGGCGAAGGTTTCAGCGGCACGTCGGGCCGCTGGCCGAAGACTGCCGCGAACTCCACCTCCGGGAAAAACAGCCTGACGAGCTTTTCGGTTCCGGCCTGGAACTTGTTCGACGCTACGGCCATCCGTACGCCCCGCCGTGCCAGTTCGGCGAGCAGTCCGGGAATTCCCGAATAGGGTTTTGTATAGGTGTCGATATGCTCCGTATAGTATTTTACGAAATCGGCCCGCACGAGCGCGACGTTTTCGGGCGAGCGCAGCGGTTCGGGCAGCGCCCGCTCCACCAGCCGCATGATGCCGTTGCCGACAAAATGACAGTATTCCTCGTAGGAGTGCTGCGGAAGTCCCCTGAGGGCCAGCACGGCGTTGCATGCGACAGCAAGGTCCCCGATCGTATCGAGCAGCGTGCCGTCGAGGTCGAAGATGACGAGTTCGGTATTCATTTTTTCCGTTTTATTTTCCACCCCACAGCCGCGACAAGCAGCGACATCAGCGGGGAGACGATATTAAAAATACAATAGGGCGCATAAACGAAGGTCGAAACCCCGAGCACCGTGGCCTGCGTCATGCCGCACGAGTTCCACGGGATGAGCACCGAGCAGACCGTCGCCGAGTCTTCCACCGAACGGCTCAGCAGCCGGGGCTCCAGCCCCCGTTCGGCATAGAGTTCCTTGAAAAGCCGCCCCGAAAGGATGATCGAGATATACTGGTCGGCGGTGCAGAGGTTGAAGAAGATTCCCGCGCCCACCGTGGAAGCCACGGCCGAAAAGGTGCGGCGCACGAACCGCAGGAAAATAACCGTCAGCGAACGCAGCATGCCGCTGCCGGTCATCACCCCGCCGAAGCACATGGCGCAAATAATCAGCCACACGGTGTTGAGCATCCCGGCCATGCCGCGCGTAGCGACCAGTTCATCCAGTTGCGGCGTTCCCGTCGGGATGGCCGTCGGCCCGAAACAGGTCATCAGCACCCCCTTGAACCCCGACATGAAGTCCAGCCCCTCGACACCCGCCACCCGGGCCACCATTTCGGGCTGGGCCGCGAGCATCGCCGCGCAGGCAAAGACCACGGCGCAGAACAACGTCACGATGGCCGGCAGTTTTTTCGCGATGAGTATTCCCGTGGCCAGCGGGACCAGCAAAAGCCACGGCGAGATGCGGAACGTCGCGGCGAGCGTCGCAGCATACTGTTCGGCATGCGTTGCGGCCCCGTGGTCGAGCGCCAAACCCGCGACGGTAAAAACTCCCAGGGCGATGAGCATCGACGGCACGGTGGTGTAAAGCATATAGCGGATATGGGTGAAGACGCTGACGCCGACCGTCGACGAGGCCAGCACCGTGGTATCGGACAGCAGCGAAAGTTTGTCGCCGAAATAGGCCCCCGAAATGATGGCTCCGGCAACCCACCCTTCGGGGAATCCCATCGCCTCGCCGATGCCCATCAGGGCGACGCCGATCGTAGCGATGGTGGTCCACGAACTTCCGGTCATCAGCGACACTACGGCGCAGATCGCACACGAGGCCACGAGGAAAAACGACGGATGGAGGATTTGCAGCCCATAATAGATCATTGTCGGAACCACGCCCGAAATCATCCACGTACCCGCGAAGGCGCCGATCAGCAGCAGGATGACGATCGCCGAAGCCGACGCGCGGATATTGTCGATGATGGACTCCTCCAGTACGGCCCAGCGGCAGCGGTAAACGCCGATTGCAAGCATCACACAGACCGACGTGGCCGACAGCAGGGCGATCTGGCTTCCGCCGTTGATCGCATCGCCCCCGAAGGCCCGGATCACCACATAGAGCAGCAGCGTGAGCACCGCCAGCGGAATGGCCGACACCCACGGCGACGGCAGTTTTTCGGTATTTTCCTTCATCGTTTTTCCCGATTGACTTTTACGGGGGACAAAAGTACGAATTTTCCCCGGACTTTTCGGCCGCAAAAAGGATAAACCCCGGTTTTCATCCGTCGTATTGCAGTGTTTTTCGGCAACAAAAAGACACAAGACCCTTACCGCGGCAACCGCAAAATTCCACCTTCGGGTAGCCGTTTCCGGCCGTATCATACCCCCGGCGTGTTTTTTCGGGCCCGAGACTTTCATATTTCCTTTTTTCTGTTTAACTTTGATAGAACATCCAAAACGCAGCAAGATGGAAACGATCCGCAAAGTGATCCGGTTTTACGTCGAGGGATTCCGCGAAATGACCGTGGGACGCACCCTGTGGGCCATCATCCTCATCAAACTTTTCATCATGTTCGCCGTTCTGAAAGTCTTCTTCTTCCCCGACCTGCTCGCGGGCAAAAGCCCCGGTGAAAAGGCCGACTACGTACTGGAAAACCTGACCCCCGATAATTAACCTACCCTTATGATTTCCGACTACCTATCCACCGTCGACTGGTCGCGGGCGCAATTCGCCATGACGGCTATCTACCACTGGCTGTTCGTCCCGCTGACACTCGGACTGGGCGTCCTGATCGCCATCATGGAGACCCTCTACGTCCGCACGAACGACCAATTCTGGCTGCGCACGACCAAATTCTGGATGCGCCTGTTCGGCATCAACTTCGCCATCGGCGTCGCCACGGGGCTGATTCTCGAATTCGAGTTCGGAACCAACTGGTCCAACTACTCCCACTTCGTGGGCGACATTTTCGGCGCCCCGCTGGCCATCGAAGGCATCTTCGCCTTCTTCCTCGAATCGACCTTCATCGCCGTGATGTTCTTCGGCTGGCGCAAGGTGAGCCGGGGTTTCCACCTCACGGCTACATGGCTCACGGCCGTCGGCGCCAACCTCTCGGCCTGGTGGATTCTGGTGGCCAACTCGTGGATGCAGTACCCCGTGGGCTGCGACTTCAACCTCGAAACCGTGCGCAACGAGATGACCTCGTTCTCGGCCGTGGCGCTGTCGCCCGTCGCCGTCAACAAATTCTTCCACACCGTCACTTCGTCGTTCGTACTGGCCGCCCTATTCGTCGTGGGCGTCTCGGCCTGGTATCTGCTGCGGGGACGCGAGCAGAAAATGGCCCGCAAAAGCATCGCCATCGCCTCGGCCTTCGGGTTCGTCTTCGCATTGGTCACGGCGTTCACGGGCGATAAGTCGGGCTCCATCGTGGCCCGCGTGCAGCCCATGAAACTGGCGGCCATGGAAGCCCTCTACGAGGGACAGCAGGGCGCGCCGCTCACCGCCGTCGGGGTTCTGCGCCCCGAGCAGCAGCGCACCAACAACGACGACGCTTTCTATTTCAAGATCGACATCCCTAAACTACTCTCACTGATGAGCTTCCGCGACGCCGACGCATTCGTGCCGGGCATCAACGACCTGGTCTACGGCAACGAAGAATACGGCATCCTGTCGGCCGGGGAGAAGATCGAACGGGGACGCGTGGCCGTCGACGAACTGGGCCGTTACCGGACAGCCCGCGAGACGGGCGATACGGCGGCGATCGCCGAAATCGAAGCCAAGTTCGACCGTTCGACACCCGAGGGCGAAGCGTTCCTGCGCGATCATTTCGCCTACTTCGGCTACGGCTACCTCGACTCCCCGCAGCAGATCGTGCCCAATGTGCCGCTGCTGTTCTATTCGTTCCGCGTGATGGTCGGCGCCGGCTGTTTCTTCATCCTGCTGCTGGGCCTCGTATGGTGGTTCAACCGCAAAGACCGGCTTTCCGGCAAACGCTGGCTGCTGTGGATCGCCGTATGGTCCATTCCGCTGGCCTACCTCGCTTCGCAGGCAGGCTGGATCGTGGCCGAAGTCGGCCGTCAGCCGTGGGCCATCCAGGATCTGATGCCCGTAGGCGTCGCGGCCTCGAAAATCCCCAGCGGATCGGTTTCCACAACCTTCTTCCTCTTCCTCGTGCTGTTCACCGCACTGCTCATCGCCGAACTGAGCATCATGTTCCGGCAGATCAAAATAGGACCTAAAAACGACTAAACCATGGATACGATAACATTACTCCAACATTATTGGTGGCTGATCATCTCCCTGCTGGGAGCCATCCTGGTTTTCCTGATGTTCGTGCAGGGCGGACAGGCGTTGCTCTACAACATCGGCCGCACGGAGGAGGAACGCAACATGCTCGTCAACTCGCTGGGCCGCAAGTGGGAGTTCACCTTCACGACGCTCGTGACATTCGGCGGCGCATTCTTCGCCTCGTTCCCGCTCTTCTACTCCACGTCGTTCGGCGGAGCGTTCTACGTCTGGATGGCCATCCTGTTCTGCTTCGTCCTGCAGGCCGTGGCTTACGAATACCGCCGCAAACCCGCCAATGTTTTCGGCGAGAAAACCTTCAACGCATTCCTTTTGATCAACGGCGTACTGGGGCCGCTGCTGATCGGAACCGCCGTCGGAACCTTCTTCACAGGGGCGGAATTTACCGTCGACCGCCTCAACCTCGCCAACCAGGGCGGTGCGGCGGTCATCTCGCAGTGGGCGACGCCGTGGCACGGGCTGGAAGCCGTCGCCGAATGGCGCAACGTCCTGCTGGGCATAGCAGTCGTACTGCTGGCCATGACGCTCGCCTGCCAGTATTTCATGAACAACATCGACGACGAAGTAATTTTCCGGCGCGCCGCACGCCGCATGCGCACGTTCGCCGTGCTCTTCGTAGCATGCTTCGTAGCATGGCTCGTCGCATTAATCCTCGCCGACGGCTGGTCGATCGACGCCGCGGGCCGAATCTCCGTCGAACCCTACAAATACCTTCACAACCTGCTGGAAATGCCCTACGTCACGGCCGTACTGCTTATCGGCGTGGTCTCGGTGCTGTGGAGCGTCTGGCTGGGCTGGCGCTCGAACCGGCATGCCATCTGGTTCGGGGGCGTCGGCACGGTCCTCACCGTGCTGTCGCTGCTGCTGCTGGCCGGATGGAACAACACCGCCTACTACCCCTCGCTCACGGACATGCAGTCGTCGCTGACGATCTACAACTCCTCATCGAGCCTCTTCACGCTCAAGACGATGGCCTGGGTATCGCTCTTCGTCCCGCTGGTCGCGGCTTACATCTGGTACGCCTGGCGGGCCATGAACCGCCAAGCGATCACCCGCGAGGAGATTCGCGGCGACGACCACCAATATTAAGACGCAAAAGCGGGAGCCTTGGCCCCCGCTTTTCTATATATCCGTTTCCGCCTATTCTTCTTCCTTGTCCCCGAACGGAAATTGGTTCTGGTGCACGTCCTCGAAACGCATGCCCTTCTCGTAGGTCTTCATCGCACGACGCGACATACCCATCGACGAGAAACCGCCGTCGTGGTAGAGGTTCTGCATCGTGACCTTGCGCGTGAGGTCCGAAAACAGCGTCAGCACATAGTCCGCACAATCCTCCGCCGTGGCGTTGCCCAGCGGCGACATATTCTCGGCAAAACCCATCAGGTCCCCCAGCCCCAGCACACCGCTTCCGGCCGTGGTCGGCGTCGGCGACTGCGATACGGTATTGATACGCACGTTCTTCTCGCGGCCGTAGATGTAGCCGAAACTGCGCGCAATCGACTCCAACAACGCTTTGGCATCGGCCATATCATTGTAACCGTAAAGCGTACGCTGAGCGGCAATGTACGAAAGGGCCACAATCGAACCCCAGTCATTGATAGCGTCCTTCTTGCGGGCTACCTGAATAGCCTTGTGGAACGAGATAGCCGAGATGTCGAGTGTCTTCGAGAGGTAATCGTAGTCCAGATCGTCGTACGTACGGCCCTTGCGGACGTTGGGCGACATGCCGATCGAGTGAAGCATGAAGTCGAACTTCCCCCCGAAATGCTCCATAGTCTTGTCAATCAGGTTTTCCAGGTCTTCGACGCTCGTAGCGTCAGCCGGAACGACGATCGTATTGCATTTTTCGGCCAGTTCGCCGATGGTTCCCATGCGGATAGATACGGCAGTATTCGTCAGGACGATTTCGGCTCCCTCTTCCACGGCGCGTTCCGCCACTTTCCATGCGATCGACTGCTCGTTGAGTGCTCCGAAAATCAGGCCTTTCTTTCCTTTCAATAAATTGTATGCCATCGTATTTTAGTTTAAAAATTCGGACAAATATAACAATTATTTTTGAATTGGGACACCAATCGGCTCTTTCGCCACAGGAAACAAGCCCTCCGAAATACGAAAAAGCGGGCTTTCAGCATCGGCTGGAACGCATTTTATGTTTTTTTGAAAAACTACGCCGTCCCGCCATAAAACCCGGCCCCCGATCCTATTTATTATTGTCCCCCTCTCCAACTCCTGTACCCCATACGCCGACGAACGTTTTCCGGCAACCGGGTAAATCCCTGCCGCCGTCCCGATCGCCCTGCCCCGGACCAATCCAGCACATGGGAAAAAACCGGGTTGCAAATCAGATTTGCAACCCGGTCCTCCTGTTTTGCGGAAGGAGAGGGATTCGAACCCCCGGAACCTTGCAGTTCAACGGTTTTCAAGACCGCCGCGATCGACCACTCCGCCATCCTTCCGGGCACAAAAGTAGTACCGATTTTCCATTCCGCCAAATCTTTACCCCGATTTATCGTCCATACCGCCGCGCCGAAAATCAAATTCGGACAATAATTTTCGTCTTTATCCGAAATTTGCATATCTTTGTCAGTGAGTTAGGACCTAGAGGTTATTTTCTTCACGCAACGATGTTATGAACAAAGCTCATTTGGTCGAGGCCGTCGCCCTCGATGCGAACATCTCGAAGATCGAGGCCCGCAAGGCCGTCGACTCTATCATCCGGGTTACGGTGCAGGCTCTCCGCGAGGGCGAACGGCTGACCCTGACCGGGCTGGGCTCGTTCAGCGTGCAGCAGAAGTCCGAGCGCATAGGGCGCAATCCCCGCACAGGCGCCGCCGTGAAGATTCCACCCCGCAAGGTCATCAAATTCCGTCCCACGGTCGAGGTCGAATAACCGCCCCGTCCGCAAAAATCCAGAAACATGCCTGAAATATCACTCCGCGCCGAGCAGATGCCGGCCTCTCCGATACGCAAACTCGTTCCGCTGGCCGACGCCGCCCGCGCCCGGGGAACGAAGATTTACCACCTGAACATCGGCCAGCCCGACCTGCCTTCGCCGAAAGAGGGCCTCGAAGCCCTGAAACACATCGACCGCAAGGTTCTGGAATACAGCCCCAGCGACGGCTACCGTTCGCTGCGCGAGAAGTTGGTTACTTATTACGAGCAATACCAAATCAAGCTCTCGCCCGAGGAGATCATCGTCACCACGGGCGGCTCCGAGGCCGTACTGTTCGCCTTCATGTCGTGCCTCAACCCCGGCGATGAGATCATCGTGCCCGAACCGGCCTATGCCAACTACATGGCCTTCGCCATTTCGGCAGGCGCCGTGATCCGTCCCGTCGTCTCGTCGATCGAAAACGGCTTCGCGCTGCCCCCGATCGAAGAGTTCGAGAAACTGATCAACGACCGCACGCGCGGCATCCTGATCTGCAATCCCAACAACCCCACGGGCTACCTCTACACCCGGCGCGAGATGAACCGCATCCGCGACATGGTGAAAAAATACGACTTGTTCCTCTTCTCGGACGAAGTCTATCGCGAATTCATCTATACCGGCTCGCCCTACATTTCGGCCTGCCATCTCGAAGGCATCGAACAGAACGTCGTACTGATCGATTCGGTATCGAAACGCTACTCCGAATGCGGCATCCGCATCGGCGCGCTGATCACCAAGAACAAGAAGCTGCGCAACGCCGTGATGAAGTTCTGCCAGGCGCGCCTCTCGCCGCCGCTCATCGGGCAGATCGTCGCCGAAGCGTCGATCGATGCCCCGCGGTCGTACAGCACCGAGGTCTACGAAGAGTATATCGAACGCCGCAAATGCCTGATCGACGGATTGAACCGCATCCCCGGCGTCTACTCGCCGATCCCCATGGGCGCCTTCTACACCGTGGCGCGGCTCCCCGTCGACGACAGCGACAAATTCTGTGCGTGGTGTCTCTCGGATTTCGAATACGAAGGCGAAACCGTCATGATGGCCCCGGCGTCGGGTTTCTATTCCGACCCCGCATGCGGCCGCAACGAAGTCCGCATTGCCTACGTCCTCAAAAAGGAGGACCTGGAACGGGCCCTGCTTATCCTGGGCAAAGCGCTCGAAGCCTACAACGCCAAAACGAAGAAATAACCCGAGACCCGCCTGCAGGCGGGTCTTTTTTCGATAAAAGCATTCACTTCCCGTTTCACGGAAACCCCGGCCCGAACCCACCAATTTGGCCAAAGCTATGCCATTTAGGATAGTTTTCGGGAATTTTAGGCCAAAATGTTTGGGCTATGGGGATAGTTTTCCTACTTTTGCCCCGATTTTGCATGCCGCGAGACATGCCGAGTATAAACCAAACCAATTCGTTATGAAAAAACTTATCCTCGTTCTGGCCGCCGCTGCCATTGCCACCGGCGCTTACGCCGAAGGTTATCAGGTAAACAACCTTTCCTCGAAACAGAACGGTATGGGCCATGTCGGCACGGCCATGAAACTCAATTCAGAATCCATTTGGTTCAACCCCGCCGCCGCATCGTTCCAAAGCACTCAGTTCGATTTTTCAGTCGGTATCACAGGAATAGCCGCGAAAGCCACTTATACCTCCCTGCCCGATTACACAGGCAAAACCCAACCCCAGCACTTCACGTCGGACAATAAAATCTCGACACCTCTTTACGCATATTTCAATTACAAGCCGCTGGATTGGATGTCGGTCGGTTTAGCCTTTAACACTCCGTTTGGTTCTTCAATGAACTGGGGCGACGATTGGGCCGGTGCGCAACTCGTACAGTCCATCAATCTCAAAGCATACAATCTCCAGCCCACTGTGTCGTTCAAGATCTGCGAACACCTGTCCGCAGGAGCTGGCCTGATGATGACGTGGGGTAAATTCGATCTTTCACGTTCGATGCTGCCCGTCGGAGCCACGAATGCACAGAACGTCGCGCTAAACAATATCATACAATCGGTCGCTCCGGGGACCCCAAACATCTTCGAACTGGCCGGGGACCGCAACATCATGTCGCTGGGCCTCGAAGGCAAAGCCAAAATGGCCGTCGGTGTAAACCTCGGCATCCTGTGGGACATCAACGAGCAATGGTCGCTGGGTATGACCTATCGTTCGAAGCTCAAGATGAAAGTCGATTCCGGCTCGATTGATCTGTCGACCGTCAACGATCCGACAATTCAGACCGTCTTGGGACAACTCCTCCCGAAATTCGGCATCAACCCCTCGGAAATCTCCTCAGCAATCGTAAAAACCGAACTTCCGCTTCCTTCATCACTGACTTGGGGTGTCAGCTTCCGCCCTGTGCAGAAATGGGAGTTTGCCGTCGATCTGCAATACGTACTGTGGAGCGCATACGATCAACTCGATGTCCAGATTCTGAATCCGTCAACGAATCTTCCGGTTCTGACGATCCCCGCCAGTGACAAAAACTACTCCAACACGCTGGCATTCCGATTCGGTGGCGAATATCACGCACTTGACTGGCTGACGGCCCGCATGGGTATGTACGTCGACGAAAGCCCCGTAAGCAGTGACTACCTCAATCCCGAAACGCCATCGATGACCAAACTAGCCTACACCGCCGGTGTCACATTCCGTCCCTACAAATGGATGCACATCGACCTTGCTTACGGATATGTAAATTCGGCCGATCCCGAGCGCACGGGTTCGTATCCATATGTCAACTCCGTACTGGCGCTCGCGAACGAACAAATCAAGAACGCCGTTCCCAACTATCCGACCACCAGCGCCGTCACCGATTTTTCCGGCAACTACACAACCCGCGCCCATACATTTTCCCTCGGCGTAGGTTTCAATTTCTAAAAACGGAAAAATTTATTACCTTTGTGGCGCATCTCTCCGAGGTGCGCCGCATTGTTTTAACGGCTCCATAGTTCAAGGGATAGAACGAGGGTTTCCTAAACCCTAAATTCGCGTTCGAGTCGCGGTGGGGCTACGAGAAAGGGAGGAATATCAATTCCTCCCTTTCTCGTAGCCCCCTGGGCTCATACAGACAATCCCTCTAAATCTCCCTTTGAAAAGGGAGATTTCCGCACATCTATGTAGTTAAAAAGCGAGAAAAGTTTATTCCTCCTTTTCTTATGGAATTTTACCTATCTTTGCTCCGTAAAACAAGACGACATGGAATCGCTCAAAGAACTTTATAAAATCGGCAATGGCCCGTCGAGCAGCCACACAATGGGCCCCAAGCGGGCTGCGGAACAGTTTGCGGAGCGCTGCCGCGATGTCGACGCCTACCGTGTAACGCTCTACGGGTCGCTGGCAGCGACGGGCAAAGGCCACCTTACCGACGTGGCGATCCTCTCGGTGCTCGAACCGATAGCTCCGGCCGAAATCGTCTGGAAACCCGAAGTCGTCCTCCCCTTCCACCCCAACGGCATGCTGTTCGAAGGGCTGAAGGCCGGCAAAGTCACCGACTCCTGGACCATTTACAGCATCGGCGGCGGTGCGCTGGCCAACGAAGCCACCCGCCTCGAAACACCCCAAAGCCTCTACCCGCTGTCCACCATCTCCGAGATCAAGGAGTGGTGCTACCGCGAGGGCAAAACCTACTGGGAGTATGTCAGCGACTGCGAGGGCCCCGAAATCTGGGAGTTCCTCGACCGGATATGGACCGTGATGTGCGAGACCATCGACCGCGGGCTGAACAACGACGGCGTACTGCCCGGAGGCCTGAAAGTCGCCCGCAAGGCCTCGACCTACTGGGTCAAATCGAAAAGCTATACCGATTCGCTCTCCTCGCGCGCCAAGATTTACGCCTATGCGCTGGCCACCTCCGAGGAGAACGCTTCGGGCGGAACGGTCGTAACGGCCCCCACCTGCGGGTCGAGCGGCGTCATGCCCGCGGTGCTCTACCACCTGGCCACCTCGCGTAACTTCCTGCGCATCCGCATCCTGCGGGCGCTGGCCACGGCCGGGCTGTTCGGCAACGTCGCCAAAACCAACTCCTCCATCTCGGGCGCCGAGGTCGGCTGCCAGGGGGAGGTCGGCGTGGCATGCGCCATGGCCGCCGCCGCCGCGTGCCAACTCTTCGGCGGAACCCCGTCGCAGATCGAGTATGCCGCCGAAATGGGTCTCGAACACCACCTGGGCCTCACGTGCGACCCCGTATGCGGGCTGGTACAGGTCCCCTGCATCGAACGCAACGCCATTGCCGCTGCCCGCGCTTTCGATGCCAACGCCTACGCCACGCTCTCCGACGGCTCCCACATGGTGAGCTTCGACAAGGTCGTGGAGGTGATGAACGAAACGGGCCATGCGCTGCCGAGCCTCTACCGCGAGACCTCCGAAGGCGGCCTTGCCAAACGTTTCAAACGCTAAGGTTTCAGGCGCGCCGGAACATCTTTCCGGCGTGTGACGATTTTTCCCTGTAAACGGATAATATTTCCCCGTCGGAGTGCCTCCGGCGGGTTAATTTTGTTATCAGCTAACGTCAACCTAAAACCACAATACGTATGAAACGATTTTTACTTCTCATGCTGGCCATCCCGCTGCTGACCGGAGCCTGCAGCGACGACACGACCAAAGACCCCGCGCCCGAACCTCCCGCCGCAACCCTGCCGGCAGGAACCAAGGACGATCCCTTCGGCGTGAACGACATCGCCGGGATCAGCGGACAGTCATCCGTCTGGATACGGGGCTACGTCGCGGGCGCCGAGGCCGGAGCGAGCACGATGTCCGTAGGTTCCGACAAACCTTCGCGCAGCAACATCCTGCTTGCATCGAAAGCCAACGAGTACCGCCCCGACAAGTGCATCCGCGTCGAACTGGCCGATAATTCCGACATACAGGCCCGCCTGAACATCGTCGACCATCCCGACCTGGTCGGTAAAAAGGTCCTGCTCCATGCCGACATCGTTTCGGTGAACAACGCCGTCTGCATCGCCAACATCACCGAACAGGAAGGCGGCAAGGAACCCGTCGAGAACCCCGATCCGGAGAATCCCGATCAACCCGACCAGCCTGACGAACCGACGCCTCCCGTAACAGGCAACGTCGAACTGGACAAACTCTACGGCTATGCCGAAGGCACGACGGGCGGCGCCGGCGCCACCGAAGCCAACATACACCACTTCAACGACGGCGACAAATTCCAGCAATGGCTGAATCTCCGCGAAAAGAACAAGAGCGAGGTCCCGGCAATCGTCTGGCTGAGCGGCAGGTTCACCAAGGAAAACGGCCGCGGAGGCAGTTCCGCAAGCCCGTGGTTCGACATTAAGCGCACGAAGAACCTTTCGATTTACGGCACGAACGATTTCGTGATGGAAAACATCGGTTTTTTCCTCAACGAGGCCTCGAACATCATCATCCGCAACATCTACATCAAGATGCCCAAGGCGGATAACGGCGCCGACGGCATCTCGATGCAGGAAAGCAATAACGTCTGGGTCGACCACTGCACCTTCGAGTCGGTGAACCAGACCAAGGATTACGAGGACGGCTCGTGTGACGTAACACACCAAACCTACAACGTCACCGTGTCGTGGTGTCACTTCATCAAAACCCAGAAGTCGTGCCTCGTAGGCCATTCGAACGGCCAGACGGCCGACACGAAGATCACTGTAACGTTCCACCACAATTTCTTCGACCTGTCGAGTTCGCGCCACCCGCGCGTACGCTTCGGCCGCGCCCACGTCTTTAACAACTACTTCAACCAGGTTACCACCTACGGCGTAGGCAGCGCTTACGGAGCGATGGTACTCGTCGAGGACAACTGTTTCGAAGGCGTAAAACTGCCTACCGATATTTGCACCTACCCCGCCAAACCGAGCGGCAGCAGTTGGGTTTCGAATCTGCAAGGCTCTGTGGCCGGCTATCTCTACGAACGCGGCAACGTCTTCAACAATAAACCCGCCGACGCCACGTCGCCCTATCCCTTCACCAACGTGGAGTACAAGGCCTACAACGGCGAAAAACTCGCCGCGCCGCTGACTTACGACGACTTCAAGCCCTCGTATAACTACATCGTGGACCCCGCCGACCGGCTGGCCGAGATCGTTCCTTCGGCCGCAGGTACGGGCAAACTCTCCGGTTACGCCTCGGCGCCCAAAGAGGCGGACAACGGCGGTATTTCGGGCGGCGGAACCGACCCCGGAACCGATCCGGACCCGGGAACCGATCCCGATCAACCCGGCGGCAGCGACCTCGGCAACGGCTGGACACTGCTCTCCAACGGCACGACCCAAGCCACGGCAGTCTGCAAGGGCAGTCAACTGACCCTGACGGCCTGCGGCAAATTCGAAAGCGGTACACAGACTTTCGGATTCGTCTATAAGGAGGTTACAGGCAATTTCGTCGCGACCGCACAAGTCGACTCCTACACAGCCCTGAAAGAGACCAACCAGGCGTTGGCGGGCCTGCTGGTCACACCCGACGTGGCAACTGCCTCAAGCGGTGATTTCATTCACGCCATGGCAGCCAAGGGACTTGCGAAATTCTACTATTCCAACCGGGCAGAAGCCGCCGGAAAAGCCGGAAAGGGCGAGTTAAGCGCTCCGGAAGCAACGACCGGAAGCAGCCCCATCATCCGGCTCGAACGTTCGGGCGACACCTTCACAGCATCCTATTCGCTCGACGGAGGTGCAACGTTCGGCAAGGAAAAGTCCGTCACCATCAGCGGGCTGCCCGACAAGTTACTGCTCGGCCTTGCAGCCAGCAGCGGCGACAGCAAGAAGACCTCGGAGGCCGTTTTCAGCAACCTGAAACTCAACGGACAGGCCGTCGCCTTCGAATAAGACGACCTCACAGACAGAAAAATCCCGGAGCCTGCAACGGCCCCGGGATTTTCGCTATTCGTAATAGGTGATTTTCCGAAACTCCAACTGATAGGCGTCCGAATCGTGAACGACCTCCGACCGCTCGTGTTCAGCCCCCTCGACCAGCTGCACGGAAGTACTTTTCACGGTTACCTTGCGCTCGGTCCAGTTGCCGTGTTCATCGAAACTCACGTATTCATAGACATGGATTCGCTCCGTATCTTCATCGTAATTATGGGCAGTTTCCCGACGGGTCGCAAGCCGTCCCTGCGCATCATACGTATAGACGGTTTCCACGCCGGTTTCCCATAGCGCCGCATAGGTCTGCGCCAACCGTCCGGCGTCATCGTATGAAAATTCGGTCGACTGCTCGCCGTCGCCCACCGCATCCCCCTGGTATTCGAGTTTCTGCGCAACGATCCTTCCTGCGGCATCATAGGTCAGCGACGCCGACATCCCGGCCTGCGCATCCTCGCCATACAGAAAGACCGTATCCGCCCGATAGGTGTATTCGGCGCATCCGTCGAGTACCAGATATCCCCTGCGGTTGAATCCGTAATCCCGACTCCACATCATGTCGGCCTTCGCGTATTCCCCTTCGGCAGTCCCGGTCTGCCAGTTCTCCACCCGGCAGTTTTCCACCGGCCCCGTAAGTTCGAATAGCGCCAGGCACGCTTCGTTATGCCGCCCCGGGATTTCGCAACTGTCCGCAGGCGCCCCGCTGCCGAATGTCTCCGCCTGCGCCGCTGCATTCTGTTTCGGACGGCCAACGCATCCGGCCAATAAAAAAAGCACGGCCAGCACAGCCGCCGGCAAGACAAACCGATTCGATTTCTGCATAATTCTGAGATAGTGACGGCACAAAGGTATGAAAAAAATCCCGGCAGGCACAAAAAAGCCTCTCCCGAAAAGGAGAGGCTTTTTTCGATATACGGAGGACGGTCCGGCCGATGTCCGGCCCAACCGGCCCTTCAACTACTGTGCCTGCTGGAGGCTCTCCAGATCGGCTTTCGAACCGACTACGAGGTCGTCGTAATCGCGCAAGCCCGTACCGCCGGGGATCAGGTGACCGCAGATCACATTCTCCTTGAGGTTCTCCAGCGGATCGACCTTGGCCTGGATGGCCGCCTCGTTCAAGACCTTGGTTGTCTCCTGGAACGAAGCCGCCGAGATAAAGCTCGAAGTCTGCAATGCGGCACGGGTGATACCCTGCAACACCTGGGTCGAGGTCGCGGGCACGATGTCGCGCACCTGAACAGGCTGCTGGTCGCGGCGCTTGAGGCTCGAATTCTCGTCGCGCAGCTTACGCAGCGAAACGATCTGTCCGGGCTGCAGCGAAGTCGACTCGCCGGCGTCGGTAACAACCACCTTGTCGTAGAGTTCGTCGTTCACATCCATGAACTCCCACTTGTCGACGATCTGATCCTCGAAGAAACGGGTGTCTCCCGGGTCCTCGATCTTCACCTTGTTCATCATCTGACGAACAATGACCTCGAAGTGCTTGTCGTTGATCTTCACACCCTGCATACGGTATACCTCCTGCACCTCGTTGACGATGTACTCCTGTACCTTCGTAGGACCGAGGATATTGAGGATGTCGCTCGGAGTGATCGCACCGTCCGACAGCGGGCTGCCGGCCTTCACGTAGTCGTTCTCCTGCACGATGATCTGGCGCGACAGGGGAACCAGGTAACGTTTCACGTCGCCCTGCTTCGAGGTGATGATGATCTCACGGTTACCGCGCTTGATCTTGCCGAACGTTACCTCGCCGTCGATCTCCGATACGATGGCGGGGTTCGACGGGTTACGGGCCTCGAAAAGCTCCGTAACACGCGGCAGACCACCGGTGATGTCGCCGCCCGACTTGCCGACGGCACGCGGAATCTTGATCAGGATATCGCCGGCCTTGATCCGGGCGTTGTCCTTGACCACCACGTGGGCGCCTACGGGCAGGTTGTACTGCTTAACCTCAAGCCCCTCCTTGTCGACGATCTTGATAACAGGGTTCTTGGTCTTGTCTTTCGACTCGATCACGACCTTCTCCGAAAGGCCCGTCTGCTCGTCGCGTTCGTCGCGGTAGGTGATACCCTCGATAACGCTTTCATAGGCGGCACGTCCCTCGTACTCCGAAATGATAACGGCATTGTAGGGGTCCCACTCGCAGATCAGATCGCCTTTCTTGACCTCGGCCTCGTCGCCCATGAAGAGCGTCGAACCGTAGGGCAGGTTGTGCGTATAAAGTACGATTTCGGTCTTGGGATCGACGATGCGGAACTCCGACTGACGCGAAATCACGATGTCGATGGCCTCGCCGGCTGCGTTCTTGCCCTTGACGGTGCGCAGCTCGTCGATCTCCAGACGACCTTCATATTTCGAAACGACATTGGTCTCGACGGCCGTACCACCGGCCACACCGCCGACGTGGAACGTACGCAGAGTAAGCTGCGTACCCGGCTCGCCGATGGACTGCGCGGCGATAACGCCGACGACTTCGCCCTTCTGGACCATGCGGGCCGTAGCCAGGTTGCGGCCGTAGCACTTCGCGCAAACACCGCGGCGCGACTCGCAGGTCAGCACCGAACGGATTTCCACCGACTCCAGCGGTGACTTTTCGATGGCCTCGGCAATCGACTCGGTGATCTCCTCGCCGGCCTCGCAAAGCACCTCGCCGGTCAGCGGGTGAATCACGTCGTTCAGGGCCACACGGCCCAGGATGCGGTCGTAGAGGGTCTGTACCACGTCGTCGTTGCGCTTGATGGCCGTAGCCGTCAGTCCGCGCAGCGTGCCGCAGTCCTTCTCGTTGATGATCACGTCCTGTGCAACGTCCACCAGACGGCGCGTCAGGTAACCTGCGTCGGCCGTCTTCAGGGCGGTATCGGCAAGACCCTTACGGGCTCCGTGGGTCGAGATAAAGTACTCGAGCACCGAAAGTCCCTCCTTGAAGTTCGAAAGGATCGGGTTCTCGATGACCTGCTGGCCACCCTCGACACCCGACTTCTGCGGCTTGGCCATCAGGCCACGCATACCGCTCAGCTGGCGAATCTGCTCCTTCGAACCACGGGCTCCGGAGTCGAGCATCATGTATACTGGGTTGAAACCGTCGTTGTCCTTGATCAGCGTTTCGATCACGACCTTCGTCAGCTTCGTATTGATGTTCGTCCAAACGTCGATGATCTGGTTATATCGCTCGTTGTTGGTGATAAGACCCATGTTGTAGTCCTCCATGATGGCATCCGAACGTTCGTAACCCTCCTGCACGAGTTTCTCCTTCTCTTCGGGGATAATCACGGCATCGAGGTTGAACGACAGACCGCCGCGGAAGGCCATCCGGTAACCCATGTTCTTGATATCGTCGAGGAACGCGGCCACCTTGTCGGCGCCAGCCTTCTTCATCACCACGGCGATAATATCGCGCAGCGAACGTTTCGTCAGAATCTCGTTGATGTAACCTACCTCCTTAGGAACCATCTGGTTGAAGAGGATACGGCCGATGGTCGTCTCCTTCAGCACACGCACCTGGTTACCGTTTTCGTCCAGGTCGTCGACCATACACTTCACGATGGCGTGCAGGTCGGCCTGCCCCTCGTTGTAAGCGATGATCGCCTCCTCGGCGCCGTAGAATACGCGGCCTTCGCCCTTCACGCCCTTGCGGGGTTTGGTGATGTAGTAGAGACCGAGGACCATGTCCTGCGAAGGCACGGTAATAGGCGCGCCGTTCGCGGGATTGAGGACGTTGTGCGAACCCAGCATCAACAACTGCGCCTCCAGGATGGCGGCATTGCCCAGCGGCAGGTGCACGGCCATCTGGTCGCCGTCGAAGTCGGCGTTGAACGCCGTACAGGCCAGCGGGTGCAACTGCATGGCCTTACCCTCGATCAGCTTGGGCTGGAACGCCTGGATACCCAGTCGGTGCAGCGTCGGGGCACGGTTCATCAGCACGGGGTGACCCTTGATAACGTTCTCTAGGATGCCCCAGATCACGGGATCTTTGCGGTCGATGATCTTCTTGGCCGACTTCACCGTCTTCACGATACCGCGCTCGATGAGCTTGCGGATCACGAACGGCTTGTAAAGCTCGGCGGCCATATCTTTAGGAATACCCATCTCGTGCATCTTCAGCTCGGGGCCGACGACGATGACCGAACGGGCCGAATAGTCGACACGCTTACCCAGCAGGTTCTGGCGGAAACGGCCCTGCTTACCCTTGAGCGAATCCGACAGCGACTTGAGCGGACGGTTCGACTCGTTTTTCACGGCGTTCGACTTGCGCGAGTTGTCGAACAGCGAGTCGACAGCCTCCTGCAACATACGCTTCTCGTTACGCAGAATCACTTCCGGAGCCTTGATCTCGATCAGGCGCTTCAGACGGTTGTTGCGGATGATAACGCGGCGGTAAAGGTCGTTCAGGTCCGACGTGGCGAAACGGCCGCCGTCGAGCGGAACCAGCGGACGCAGCTCGGGCGGGATCACGGGAATCACGTTGAGCACCATCCACTCGGGCTTGTTCTTGCCCTCCGAAGCGCGGAACGACTCGATGACGTTCAGGCACTTCAGGGCCTCGGACTTACGCTGCTGCGAAGTCTCGGTCGAAGCCTTGTGGCGCAGCGAGTAGGACATCGTATCGAGGTCCACCTGCTTCAGGAGCGTATACACTGCCTCGGCGCCCATCATGGCGACAAACTTGTTCGGGTCCGAATCGTCGAGCGACTGATTGCCCTTCGGCAGTGCAGCCACAACATCGAGGTACTCCTTCTCCGAAAGCGTGGCCAGGCGCTCGATGCCCTGCTCGGAAGCGGCGCCGGCGTTGATCACGACATAACGTTCGTAGTAGATGATCGCCTCCAGCTTCTTCGACGGAATACCCAGCAGGTAGCCGATTTTCGAAGGCAGCGAGCGGAAATACCAGATGTGCACGACCGGAACCACCAGCGAGATGTGTCCCATGCGTTCGCGGCGCACCTTTTTCTCGGTCACCTCCACGCCGCAACGGTCGCAGACGATGCCTTTGTAGCGGATGCGCTTGTACTTACCGCAGTGGCACTCGTAATCCTTCACCGGGCCGAAGATACGTTCGCAGAACAGACCGTCGCGCTCGGGCTTGTAGGTACGATAGTTAATGGTTTC